>Ga0209253_10000114_pt1 | contig 57263 bp, 61 predicted proteins | sample FrelakmetBRP12BR_FD_187145 | JGI IMG/M metagenome (GOLD analysis project Ga0209253, IMG submission 187145) | Freshwater lake sediment microbial communities from the University of Notre Dame, USA, for methane emissions studies - BRP12 BR (SPAdes)... | ecosystem: Environmental > Aquatic >...
GACGACGACGTCAGCCGTTCCGCTATAGACCTCACGCCCCTCGACATTACCGATAAAGTTCAGTGAGCTGGCCTTCAAGAGCTTGAAGGCTTCTTTGGTAACTTCATTGCCCTTGCTGTCTTCCTCGCCGATACTCAGGAGGCCGACGCGCGGATTCGGTTTGCGGAAGAGATGCTTCCCGTATTCGTTCCCCATCAGAGCAAATTGCTCGAGATGTTTCGCTGAGCAGTCGACATTGGCGCCGACGTCCAGCATGATGGCCTCGCCAGTCAGCGTCGGCAAACTGGTCGCGATGGCCGGTCGCTCAACTCCCTTGGTCAATCCCAAGACAAAGAACGACGACACCATGCTCGCACCGGTGTTGCCCGGACTGACCACGGCGCTGGCCTCTCCGTGTTTGACCAACTCCGTAGCGATCCAGATCGACGAATCCCGTTTTTTGCGCGCCACGGTCGCCGGCGATTCATGCATTTCAACGACCTGAGGGGCGTGCCGAATAGATATGCGAGGGTCGGTTGCACTGAGACGACCGCACTCACGCGTCAACACCACCTCGTCGCCGACGAGAATGATCTCGACGTCGAGTTCTTTGGCCGCCTGTATGGCGCCCTCGATACAGGGTGCGGGACCATGGTCCCCCCCCATCGCATCAAGCGCGATCTTCATGCGGGATCATGTGCTCGAGATTGGAATAGATGACTGAACACGCGTAGCACCCATGATTGCCCCCGATGTGTCGAGAGCTTAGCGCAGACGCACGAAATGCACAACCGGAGTGAAAAAGGCCGAGGCCGGCAGGCCTCGGCGCGTCTGTCCTCGCGGTCCTGCTACGACTCTTCGACCTGAATAACCGCCTTACCCTTGTACGTTCCACAGTTCAAGCAGGTGTAATGCGGCAGCTTCAGCTCGTGACACTGCGGACAGACAGACATCCCCGGAGGGGTCATCCGCAGTTTTTGGGTGCGTCGCTTGTCGCGGCGTGCACGAGAATGTTTATGTTTCGGATTAGGCATGGCAACTCCTTCCCACGTTCAAGACCGCCGGGAGATCGGCTCCCCGACGTCACTTCTGTTCAGGCTTCAAACTCTTCAATACTTGAAACGGATTGGTCGGCGCCTCATCCGGGCAGGCACACCGCCCCTCGTTCAAATTTTTTCCACAATGCGGACACAGACCGGCACAATCGTCTTTGCACAACGGATGCATCGGGTTCGACAAAATCACTTGCTCTCGCAGCATGGGCGCGAGTTCCAAATGATCACCCTCGTAATGATAGATCTCGTCATCCGTCTCGTCCGGCTCAACGTCCACCGGCTCGACAGCCTTTTTGCGATGGTCAACCCGCTTGGCAGCCGGCGGAACTATTTTCGGCTCAGGTTCAAAGACGACACGGAGCGCAAACGCCAACGGCTCAGAGAAATGAGCCAAGCACCGCACACATTCCCGGATGGCCGTCCCTTCCACCACTCCGGTCACACAAATCGTGCGCTCAACCTTAGTCAGGTCCAATCCGACAGCCAGCGCTCCCTCGAGCTGCGTGTCTGCTTCGGTCAGCCCCAGTTCCTCAGCGGTCACGTCACCCGTCAGCGACAACCCGTCGGCGGTGATATCTGCAAGATGCGGTGTGAGCAGATCCATCATGATCTCCGGCGACACGCCGGCCCCCCACGCCTGTATCGCGTCACGCTGACTCACGCGCGCTATCGTTCCTCGGCAAAGCTGATGATAGCGATGTGCCGAGCGCGCTTGATCGAAATCGTCAATTCACGCTGATGCCGCATGCAGTTCCCGGAGATCCGGCGCGGGACGATTCGTCCACGCTCGGTGAGAAAATTCCTGAGCAACCCGGCATCCTTAAAATCAATCGGGGCCTTTTCCAGGCAAAACCGGCAAGGCCGACGCCGTTGAAACAACCGCCCGCCGCCCCCGTTACCATCACGGCGATCACCGCCTCCTGCACCGCCACCCGTTCGTTCCATCACTGCCTCCTCGTTCGTCCTAATCAATGCTGTTCGTCAAATTCATAGCTGGGTTCGTCATGAATCGGCGGCTCACCGCCCGGTCCGCCGCTCGTCCCGCCGCCATCCTGTCGCTTCGGCATGAAGGTCACGCTCTGAGCCACGACCTCGTGCTTGCTGCGCTTCTGACCGTCTTCCGTTTCCCAGCGGCGTTGCTGGAGCCGCCCTTCAATGATCGCCCCGTTGCCCTTGCTCAAATACTGTCCGCAATGTTCCGCCTGCTTGCCGAACACCACAATGTCCACAAAACAAACTTCCTCTTTCAGCTCCTCACCCTGCTTGAACCGCCGGCTCACCGCCAGTCCGAAGCTCGCGACCGGAGTCCCGCTCGGCGTATACCGGAGCTCAGGATTCCGCGTGAGGTTGCCCATGAGGATGACTTTATTAAATCCGGCCACCGTCGGACTCCTGCGCAGAGGCTTCTAACGGACGCGGCGGAACCAACTCTTTTTCTAAATGGACGGTTAAGAACTTGAGGATGTTGTCTTCCAAACGATAGGCCCGCTCAAGTTCGCCGACCGTCGTGTTGGGAGCGCGAAAGTAGAAATAGGCATAGGTGCCCTTCCGCTCATGCCGCACTTCATAGGCGAGTTTCTTCTTACCCCAATTCTCGGCCTTGATGAACTGCGCGCCGGTCTTATCGGCCACGGCCTTCATCTTGTCGATCAGGGTATTGGTCTCCTCGTCGGAGACGGACGGACGAATAATGAACAGAGACTCGTACAGCTCCATGCAGCAATCCTCCTGGACAAAGGCCCCGGATCCAGTCCGGAGCGAGGTGTAGGTGCCTCTATATGAGGCCTAAGAACGGTGGACGGTATCACAGCGACGAAGATACTGTCAATTGAATGAGTTATGAAAGACCCAACTCTAGAAGCGCCCCCCGCTTCATAAACAGGCAGGCGAATCACGGCCCCTAACGCTTGTCCCAGAACCGATAGATGAGCTCAAAGAGGTGGAGGTCAGCGCCTCGACTGTCGTTCCCATAGAGAGTGGCATCGGAATAGTGCCAAAACTGATAGCCGAGACCGAACGGTCCGATTAATCGACTGTTCGCCTCAAATGTCCACACAAACTGAAAAGGCCCGCTGAAGTTCTGCTTGCCGAACTTGTAGTCGCTCAGCAAGCCCCCCCTTTTCACCATATCGCGCACCATGATCGTTCAGGCAATCCCAAGGAAGAGGTGAAGATGTTCGCGTTCAGTAATTCGACTCTGCCGAAATACGCACAAACTGACTATCGCTCGTCGACGTCTATCGGTTTCTCCCGCACATTGAACTGGTTCATGGCGACCGCCACACCTCGATGAATCAGGCACTCCAACGCATCCACGGCTCGCTCAAGACATGGTGCAAATACCGTCATCTCATCCTGAGTGACCGTCTGTAAGACATAGTCAGCAGCGACCTGACCAGGAGCCGGCCGACCGATTCCGATTTTGACCCTGGTAAACTGAGAAGTTCCGAGCGCCTCGATCACCGATTTGATCCCGTTATGCCCGCCGGCCCCGCCGCCATGCCTGATGCGTAAACGACCGGGCTCCAAATCGAGATCGTCGTGAATGAGAATCAGATTACCGGGCTTGATTTTGAACTCGCGCAGCAGGCCTTTGAGGGGGGGACCGCTGAGATTCATCCAGTCTAACAGCCCGGCGAGCTCAATAAACTCGGTACCAAGCCGGCCGGAACCTCGTTGAGCAGTACCGCGTGAAGCGAGACGGATAGACCATCGAGCGGCAGCCCGCTCGATGGTCCACATACCGACATTGTGGCGGGTCTGAGCGTAGGCCTTGCCAGGATTGCCCAGTCCGACGAGGAGATGCACCGCTACTTCTTCTTTTCAGCTTCCTTCTTCTCAGCCTTGGGAGCTTCCTTGCCCGCGGCCTTCTTGTCGCCACCCTTGGCATCGCCGGCCCCTGCGGCTGCACCCGCCTTCGCAGGCTCCCCGCCTTCTCCCGCTTCCTTGCCCTTGGTCAAGACCTCAGGTTCTGACGCCGTTCCTGCTCCGCCCGTCAACAGTGCTTCCAGCTTGGCATCGGAGATCGGTGCCGCCACGCTTACAATCATCTGGTCCTCGTCGTCGAGGAATCGAATGCCTTCGCGTCGAGCGATGTCCTTGAGGTGAATGCCTTGGCTGATCCCCAGAGACGAAGCATCCACCTCGATCTGATCAGGCAAAGCCGCCGGCAAACACTCGATGTGGAGCTCGCGTGTATTATTATGCAGCACACCGCCTTCTTTCACGCCAGCAGGAATCCCACCGATGACGTGCACTGGCACCTTAACGCGGATCGGCTTGTCCATTGAGACTTCAAAAAGATCCGCATGGAGCACGCTGCCTGTAATGGGATCGACTTGATAATCGCGCAACAACGCCGTGCGATTGGCCTTGGTCTTGGCTCCATCCACGGTCAAAGAAATAAGGACAGTGCTGCCGGCCTGCGCCTTGAGAATCTTCACCAACTCATCCGGGTTGACCGTCAACAGCACACACTCACCTTGGCCATAGAGAACGGCGGGGATCTTGCCGCTCCGTCGCAACTGACGCGCGATACCCTTCCCTGCCTGCTCCCGTACGGTCACTGCTAAATCAAATTTCATGATGCTCCTCCGTCTCTCTACGTCGATCTGGTCCCCATGATTCGAGGACTCAGGCAAATAATGAGCTGACTGATTCGTCTTCGTGAATACGTCGAATAGCCTCGCCTAACAGCGGCGCGACCGATAGTTGATGCAATTTCTGACAGGTCTGCTCTTTCCCACGCAAGGGAATCGTGTTGGTCACCACCACCTGAGACAGACAGGATTTCGTGATACGGTCCAGCGCCGGGCCGGACAACACCGCGTGCGTACAGGCGGCCCACACTTCCCGCGCCCCTTTATCGGCACACGCCTGTGCCCCCTGCACAATGGTTCCGGCCGTATCGATCATATCGTCCAGGAGCATCACGCTCTTACCCTGCACATCGCCGATGATATTCATGATCTGCGCTTGATTCGGGCCTTCACGGCGTTTATCGATAATGGCGAGATTGGCCTGCAGCCGTTTGGCGAAGGCGCGAGCGCGCTCCACGCCGCCGGCGTCAGGCGACACCACCACCAGATCGGCAATCTTTTTCTTCGTGATGTAGTCCAACAGGACCGGTAACGCATATAAGTGATCGACCGGCACGTTGAAAAACCCTTGGATCTGCCCCGCATGGAGATCCATCGTCAACACACGATCCGCGCCTGCCGTGCTGATCAAATCTGCCACCAGCTTTGCCGAAATCGGCACTCGCGGCTGATCCTTGCGGTCTTGCCGGCCATAGCCAAAGTACGGAATGACGGCCGTGATCCGGTTCGCCGACGAGCGCTTCAGTGCGTCAATGATGATCAGCAGCTCCAGAAGCGAGTCGTTTACCGGCTGGCAGGTCGACTGCACGACAAAGACGTCAGCGCCACGCACATTTTCATCGACTTTGACACGGATCTCGCCGTCGCTAAAGGAAGAGACGGTGGCCTCCCCGAGCTTTTGCCCAAGGTAGGCACAAATTTCATGGGCAAGCGCAGGATTAGCGTTCCCAGAGAATATTTTCAGTTCTCTGTTCATCACCCACTTCTCAAAAGATCAATCTCTTACTATTAAGTAACTGAATTCTTGGATGAATTGACTTACCGGCGGACGTCCGCAGAGCGCTCGCACTCTGCCACTTTGTTCACGGCTCGCGGCGGAAGAAGCCAACCAAGTGGCGGACTTTATCGGAAAGGGCTCAGCCTTGTCAACAGATTGCTGGCAAATCAGAAGCGGATCACTCCACCCGCAATGGCCCAGAAGAGGTCTGCGTGACGAAAATCTTCAGTTCCGAACGCCCGTGAAAGTGAGATGCCGCCCGGCGGGCTTCGGCCTCCTCCTGGAATATCCCAAAGACGGTCGCCCCGCTCCCGGACAGCAATGACAGCTTAGCGCCCCGACTCAACAAGTCCAGCTTGATCTGCTGAAGAACAGGATGCGGCGCGAACACCGGTCCTTCGAAATCGTTTGAGGCCAGACTGATCACATCATCCCATGTAGTCCGGGTCTGCGACTGAAGTTGGGTGCATCGTTCGGAAAGCGGCACCACACCCTGCCGCGTAACGGACAGTTGCTGATAGGCCCATTTCGTCTCAACGGGAAAGCCCGGATTCACGAGCACCACCCAACGGGGATCGGCCACGTGGATCGCCCGGACCTGCTCTCCTCGACCTGCAACCACCGCAGTCGGCGCATGAAAAAAGAACGGCACGTCGCTTCCAAGCTCTTGACCGATTTCCGCCATCTGGGCTGCTGACCAGCCAAGGCTCAAAATGCGACTGACCCCAAGAATGGTTGCTGCGGCATCGCTGCTCCCGCCACCGAGGCCGGCCCCCATTGGAATGCGCTTCGCCAGCTGGATATCGAGTCCGATTTTTCGCTGCGATTGCGCAAGCACTGCAGCCGCAGCACGATAGACCAGGTTGGTCTGATCGACGCTAAGCGAATTGCTATCGCACTGTAGCCGGATCTCAGTATGCTGCGGAGCCAAACGTATGGTGACCGCATCTTCCAGCCCAACCGTCTGCATGAGGCTCCACACATTGTGAAACCCGTCAGGACGGCGATCAAGCACCCGAAGGATCAGATTAACCTTGGCTGGAGCGAGTACGGTAACGGCTGGGCGAGAAGCATTGGGCGAATCTTCGTGCGATCTAGTCACGGCCTCCCTTTATAGCATACTTCTCCAGACGGTAGCGGAACGATCGAGTATTGAGCCGGAGCAGCCTTGCCGCCTTCTTCTTCACCCACTGGGTCCGCTCCAAGGCTTTGAGCAAGAGATCCTTCTCAATCCCGTTAATCATCCCCTCCAGGTCCAGCCCGTCTTCCGGCAAATTGGTCGGGACGCCCCCCTGCTGTTGAGGCGAAACTGTCCGGTGAAGCCACCCGCGCATGTCAGCGTCTGTCACCGCACTGCCGGTTGAAAATGCGACCACTCGTTCAATCAAGTTCTCCAACTCACGCACATTACCGCGCCACTCATGCCCCAAAAGTACCTGCATCGCCTCAGGACTGATTGTCGGCATCGGCTTCCCGCTTTCTTTGGAAAACCGCGTGAGGAAGTGATTGACCAGAAGAGGAATGTCGCCGGATCGCAGACGGAGCGGCGGGAGGCGGATCGGAATCACATCCAGCCGATAATACAAATCCTCGCGGAACGAACCATCCGCCACGGCTTTCTCAAGATCCTTATTGGTCGCAGCCACAATGCGCACGTCGACCTTGACATCCTGCGTACCGCCGACTCGACGAAACTCACGCTCCTGAATGACCCGCAATAATTTCACTTGAATGGTCGGCGTCGTATCACCGATCTCGTCCAGGAAGATTGTGCCCCCGTTCGCGACTTCGAACAACCCGGCTTTGTTGGAAATAGCACCCGTGAACGAGCCTTTCATATGACCGAACAACTCGCTCTCCAACAGCGTTTCAGGCACCGCACTGCAGTTCACAGCCACAAAGGGCAAGGTGCTGCGCACACTATTGTAGTGGATCGCCCGAGCGACAAGCTCTTTGCCGGTTCCACTTTCTCCGCAAATCAAAACATTGCTCTTTGAATCGGCAACTTTCTTCACCACATCAAAAACCTTCTGCATCGCCTCGCTCTGTCCCACCAACTGAGCGAAGGACGACTGGCTTGCCATCTCACGCTTCAACAAGATGTTCTCGGTCGTCAACCGCCGCTTTTCGAGGGCATTCCGGATGATCAATTGCACTTCATCGACCTGGAACGGCTTCGTCAGATAGTCGTACGCCCCCTGTTTCATAGCCTCCACGGCCGAGTCGGCAGTGGCAAACGCCGTAATGATCAACACCACGGTTTCCGGCGACGCGGACTTGACGGCCCGGAGCACTTCCATCCCGTCCACTTTGGGCATCCGCAGATCGGTAATCACCAGATCGAAAATCTCTTTCTGTAGCTGCTCAATAGCCTCTTCACCGTCTGACACCGCGGTGACCGCATACCCGGCCCGCTTGAGCATGATGCTCAAGACTTCCCGCAAGCTCTGCTCATCATCAACGACTAAGATCTTTTCCATGGCTCCCTACCTTCGTGCCAGAGTCTCACGCCCACATCGACCGAGCGAGGCAAGCACACCACAAATCGAGACCCCTCGCGCTCTTTGCTCTCAACCTTGATCCACCCGCCGTGCAAATCGACAATCCGATGAACCGCCGCAAGGCCCAATCCTGATCCCTGTTTTTTCGTCGTAAAGAACGGGAGAAAGATATTGTCGAGATTTTTCTTCGAGATCCCTTCGCCGGTATCTTGAAAAGAAATCTCGATGACATCCCCTTTACGCCCGCCAACGTCGATGGACCTGCAGCCGGTTGCGATCGTCAATTGTCCGCCCTTCGGCATGGCGTCGAACGCATTCGTGGCAAGATTCCAGAACACTTGCTTCAACTGATCTTGATCGACCTGCCCGACCAACGCCTCACGAGACGGCTTTGCCTCAATTCGAATATTCACTCTGGCCCGAGCTTCATGTTGTACCAGATCAAGCGTCTCAGCAAGGAGTTTGTTCAAATCGTACTCGCCCAGATTGAGAGCCGGTGGCCGTGCATACTGAAGAAACTCCGTAATGATCGTATCCAGCCGGGTGGCTTCCCGGATTGCAATGTCCATCAACCGCTGGCTTGTCTCATCGGCATGCAGATCCTTCCGCAACATCTGCATCGCCCCGGCGAGCGCACCGAGCGGGTTCCGAATCTCATGGGCCATCCCGGCCGACATTTCTCCCAGGCTGGCGAGCCAATCTTTTCGCCGCATCTCCTCTTCAAGATCCCGAATCTGTGTCAGGTCCTTAAAGACACCGACCATCCCTGTCGTCCTCCCACGCTCCTGGAGCGGCGAGAGAGTCATCCCCAGCACCAGGCGATTCCCGTCCGCCCGCGCACACTCCACTTCGAACCGCATGTTTGCGGTTTCCTCACCCTGCTTGTCCGCTGTTTGACCGGGATGCCAGTTAAATACGTCTCGCCAAGGGCGTCCTTGGACTTGCGCCAAACTGTACCCTGTGGCTTCCTGAGCGGCAGGATTGAAGGAAGTGATTCGTCCACCCTCATCCGTGGTAAACACACCGCTACTGATACTGTGAACAATATTTTCATGAAAGGCCTGGAGCCGGCTGAGGCCCTGCTCTTTCTCCTTGAGTGAGTAATCCGCATGCTGAAGCTGTTCGGTCAGAAGGCCGCTCAAGAACCCCACCACCAGCAATGCCAGACTATGCACTCCAAACGTCTGAAGCGTTTCAGGTGCACTCAGACGCGTTCGAGGTAACCACCCCCAGGCTTCGGTCAGTCCATATAATTGGAGGTTCGTCAGTGCGCCAAAAAGGATCACGCAGAGGCTGGCCGTGAGGAGGCCGACTTTCCGGCGAGGCACGAGGCTCGCCAGCGTCACCGAGATTACATACAGCACGAGAAACGGGCTCTCGATTCCACCCGTTCTCGCAATTAAGACGGTTTCAAGCAGGAAATCGATGCCAATTTGCACCCAGGCCAATTGCGCTAAAGCCTCGGGAGTGTTCACGTAGCGAAGCGCGAGCGCATACATGATGGTGACCGCGTACGTAAACACGATCAGACCATAGAACGTTTCGACCTGCTCTCCTCTCGTGACCTGAAACGTCAGGGAAAGCCCGAGCAGGAGCGTCACAACGAGGACTCTCAGGCTGATCAGCCACTGAATTCTTGCTCGAATTTCAACCACAGGGGCTCCGAAGCTTTAGGAGAGACGATCGCTCAGTGCAGGTTCAGGAAAGAATAAACCAGCTCGCCACTAGTTCAGATTTTGGAGAGGGGGTGCCATCTGTACCATTATCTGACCACCGGCCACCGGCAAGGTGCCTTGCCGGCGGCCGGTGGATCATCTAGATGCTGGTCCTGGCGTTGACCGCTACCCGATCGCAGAAGCCATTGTGAAGATCGGCAGATACATGGCAATGACGATGAATCCGACTGTGACGCCGAGAAACACCATCATCATCGGTTCCAGCAAAGCCGTCAGGTTCGTAACCGCCGCATCAACTTCGTCCTCATAAAAATCGGCGATTTTCCCGAGCATGTTGTCGAGCGCACCGGTTGATTCGCCGACGGCAATCATGTGGGTGACCATTTTGGGGAACGCCTCACTCTTTGCCAGCGGCTCAGAAATCGTCTTCCCGCCGCTGATACTGACACGGGCATCCATCAAGACATTTTCGATGACTTTGTTTCCAGCCGTCTTCGCACAAATCGACAAGGCCTCAAGCAGAGGGACTCCGCTCGTGATCAGCGTACCTAAGGTGCGCGTAAACTTGGCAACCGAAGCCTTTCGGATCAAGTCGCCGAACACCGGCAGCTTCAGGACAATCTTGTCGACCGTCAGTCTGCCTTGAGGAGTCGCATAGTATTTTTTGAAGACGATCGCGCCGCCGACGATAACACCGAGAATAACAAACCAATAAGACTGGGCAAAATTGCTCATATCAATGACAAGCTGCGTTGGTGCTGGCAGCGCCATCTTCCCGCCCGACATTTCCTTGAACATTTTCTCGAAGACCGGAATGACCCAGATCATCAACACAGTGATGACAATCGCGGCAATGCCACAAATGGCCGCCGGATAGACCATGGCACTCTTAATCTGCGACTTCAGCTTCATTGCCTTTTCAATATGCTTGGAAAGTCGAGCAAGGATCGTGTCCAGCAATCCACCGACTTCACCGGCGTTCACCATGTTGCAGTAGAGATCGTCGAAAATTTTCGGGTGCCGCCGCAACGCATCGGAAAAGGTAGACCCACCCTCAACCTGCCCCTTAATTTCACCGACGGCTTTTCGAAGCGCCGCATTCTCAGACTGGGTTGAGAGGATCTCCAAGCATTGGATCAAGGGCAAACCCGCGTTGATCATCGTTCCGAACTGGCGGGTGAAAACCACCAAGTCCTTCTCCGTCATCCCATTGCCAAAGCCGAGCTTGAAACCTTCTTTCGTCCCCTTCTCCTCGAGGCTCGTCACCACCACACTCTGCCTGCGGAGTTGGTCTACAGCCTCATCGCGGCTCTTGGCCGCGAGCTCGCCCTTCTTGACTGCTCCAGACTTGCTTCGTCCAACGTATGCAAACGTAGCCATAGGCGTGTAATCCTGTTGTGGCTCCCTGAGCCGGTTAGATGACAAACGGGCGACTACGTGGTGAGTCTACTGGCGGGTGAAAAACCTGTCAAAACAAATACACTATTCATGCGGACGGGAAGCAAGGGAGCAGAGATCTGACTACGGGCGGATAGGTATCAGCTGGAGGAACCGTTCAAGTGGGTCCGTCGGTACCCTCGATACAAATAGTGGAATCCCGAACCCAGCGTGAACACCACCATGACCACAAGCAACGGGAACAACGCGGCGATCTTCATTCCATGCCAGATCATAGCAACAATCAACAACACATACGTCAGCTGACATAACGTTGTGCCCTTGCCCAACACCGTCGGCGTAATGTCGATCGAAACGTTCGTCACATGCGCGACCACGGTGCCCACCATTAAGATCAGATCCCTGCTCACCACAAGTATGACAACCCATGATGGCACCAGGTGAAGGGCGGCCAGGGTGAGAAAAGCAGAGGTGAGCAGGAGCTTATCGGCTAGCGGATCGAGGATCTCGCCCAGCCTGGTCTGCTGATTGGTCATGCGCGCGACCAGTCCGTCCAGCGCGTCTGTGCCCCCAGCGAAAAGCAAAGCCGCCAGAGCATACCCGTACTGCCTATAGGTCATAAACCCTATAAACACAGGTATCAGGAGGATCCGCAAAATTGTCAGGCTATTTGGTATGTTCATGCGGCCGCGCAGCACCTCCGTCTGATAGACTGCTGGCCGCCATCTTAGTGAGTGGATTTTGGGCTTGTCAACGCGGTTGCAGTGGCGCAGCCAGCCGCCTATAATCTGCGCTCGCTGTCTCAATACGGACACTGGGGAGGAATTGATGAGCGCGTTACCCTTGATGATGAAGAAAGAAGGACTTGTTGAAAAACATCAGATGGAAGGCGTAGACCCGAGCGACCGCTATTTCAGTCGCGCTCTTCTGGTGAGTCGAACCGGTGCAGGCTATTCCGGAAAAATCATGTACGAGGCCCTGATCGTCCAAGGGGGATCGCACTCGACCATCGGAGCTGCTGTGCGCGAGGTGGTTGAGAAGCTTCAAGGGATGGGGTTCTTACGCATGCGGACTCGAGCCAACTTCAGGGGCGCCCGCTATCTCGCTGAAAAAGAAACCTGGATCGACTACCCGGACCCCGCCTAATCACCTCCGACATATTCCCGATACACCAGCTCGTGAATCATCGGGCGAAACACTTTGATGCGTTCATTTGTCCGGGTTGGATGCACACGATTGGAAAGCAATACGATCTCCAGCTCGTGAATTGGATCGATCCACACCGAAGTCCCTGTATACCCCAAGTGTCCGAAAGAGAGCTCGGACAGAAATCTTCCGGCCGATGATGGAGGCGATGGAGTATCCCACCCCAATGCCCAGCTCGACCCAGGCACCGCTGTCTGTCGACGGGTGAACTCCTCGACGAGAGTAGGATCGAGAATCGTCGGTCGCCGATGATAGGACTGAGCCCAGACTCCCGTCACCGCCAATACGGCTTCCGCCGTTCCAAAGAGCCCCGCATGCCCTGCGACGCCACCTAAGGAAGCGGCATTCTCATCATGAACTTCTCCACATAACATTCGCCCCCTCCAGACATCGTGCTCCGTCGGGGCAACATCACCCCCTTGACCACGGGCACAACGGAGAAAATCATCCGCCCATTCTGCCGGCACAAATCCCACCTGCGATGCTCCTGCCAAGGGCGCAATGTGGTCACGAAAGAATTGGTGGAGCGGTATCCCGCTGCATCGATCTACGATCATCCCCAGAAGCATAAACCCTAAGTCACTATAGAGGCTTCGCATCCCTCGCTCATAGATCAGGGCTTCGTCCCGGATCATCCCGACCAACGCTTCGCGCGCTCGACGGCGATCTTCTTCCGCAGCAGGAACGGTGGCGTCAGGCCTCAGTCGTTCGAAATAGCCCCGCCATCCGGGAAGTCCGGAACTATGCGTCAGGAGATGCCAAAGCGACGCCTCGCCAATCGGGCTATCAGCCAATTCCAGCAACAACGATCCCACTCGATCTTGAAGCCGACATCGCCCCATTTGCATGAGAAGGACTACGGCCGTCACCGTGGACAACGGCTTCGTAAGCGAGGCCAGATCGTACACCGTAGCCGGCCGGACGGCCCGGGCGGCTTCATGCGTCGACACCAGACCGGCCGTAAACGTATTGATTTGACCTCCGCCATGACGCACCGCCAGTACCGCCCCGGGAAACACCCCGTCCGTGACGGCCTGCTCAAGTGCCGCCTGAATCAGAGGGAAATTTGGCATGGTGGATGAATAACTCACGAAGATGAAGAGCGCGTGGCAATCACGGCTTCGGCACAGCCGAACACACAACGGAGATGCTCAACGCAGAAGCACAACACAATCGAGACGATGGTCAGCGAGCCGGACTCGATTCTCCCTCCATCTTTTCCTCTGGAACAACCCCGCTGTCCTGATAGGCTTCAGCCGACTCGACATCCAACATACGTTCAAACGTATGGAGTGTGGCCCGCATCCGTTCGACCATGAGCAACCGCTGCTTCTGCAATTGGGACAGATCCCGCTGAGTCTCGCCCAGTTCAACCCGTGCCTGCCGAATGACTTCGCCGGCCTTCAGCTCCGCTTCCTTGACGATCAACTCCGCATCGCGGTTAGCGCTGCGCTTGACGTCGTCGGCCAGTGACTGCGCGGCGACGAGCGTGTTCGACAACGTCGTCTCGGTCCGTTTCAATTCAGACACCTGCTGTTCCGTCAAGCCCAGGCGTTCCCGCAACATCGCATTGTCTCGATTCAACGATTCCACTGTTTGCGCCAACTCTTCGAGAAACCGGTTGACCTCCTCACGATCGTAGCCGCGGAACTTCGTACGAAACACCATTTGTTGAATGTCGAGCGGTGTGATCTTCATAGATACCCCCATTCGTTGAGTCAGTTCATCCGCAACGCCAGATCTTTCAGTGACTGCACCACAGCGAACTGCAGAAACGTCAAAATCAGAATGGCGATAATTGGCGATAAATCAATGCCCATGCGCCATCCCATCCATCGGCGAATGGGGGCGAGCACCGGCTCCGTCGCACGATCAAGGAATTGGACAATGGGATTCCACGGGTCGGGGTTGACCCAGGAGATCAATGCCCGGGCAATGATGATCCACATGTACAGCCACAAGACATAATCAAGCACGGTGGCGGCACCCAACAGCACATTCCGAAACACAAACATCAGCGTCCGAGCTCCTGAGATCGTTTCGTCGCCGCCTCGATGGCATCGATGAGCGTCGCGCGCATCCCCCCGACTTCGAGACGATGCAGACCGGCAATCGTCGTTCCACCTGGAGACGCCACCTTATCCTTGAGTCGAGCGGGGTGCTCCCCGGTTTCAATCACCATCTTTGCAGCACCCAGAACGGTTTGTGCTGCCAGCAGCTCCGCCGTTGCACGGGGTAATCCCATCTTCACTCCGCCATCAGCCATCGCTTCGATGGCCAGAAAGACGTAAGCCGGGCCACTACCGCTGAGCCCTGTGACAGCATCCATCAATCGCTCTTCAATCGCAACAACCTTCCCGACCGATTCAAATATCGTACGAGCGATGCCGGCGTCCGCCTCAGACACGCCGGGTCCCATGGCAAGAGCCGTCATGCCCTCCCGCACCATGGCAGGGGTGTTGGGCATGGCTCGAACCACTCTTGTCCCCGTTCCGCCGGCATTCGTGATGGTCTGGATCGGGATTCCGGCCGCCACTGATACCGTGAGCGCCCGCTTCAACTCTCCGGCAATATCTTTCATGACTCCGTCGAGAATCTGCGGCTTGACGGCGAGCACAATAATTCCCGCCCACCCGGCCGCCTCACGATTCGAGCTGCCCACACGAACACCATGCAGGCGCTTCAGCGTATCGCATCGCTCCACGACCGGATCTGTTGCCCAGATCTGACCAGGCTCGCAGCAATGAGTCGCAATAAGCCCTGCGATCAGCGCTTCCGCCATCTGGCCGCCACCGATAAACGCCATCCTTTCAGTAATGCGAGTCTTAGACATTGCGCGCTCCAAAAATCGCTGTCCCCACACGCACAAGCGTGGCACCCTCCTCTATCGCGATCTCAAAGTCATGCGACATACCCATGGAAAATTCCTGCATCACCAAAGACGGAATCCCCTCGGCAACGATGCGAGCACCGATCTCGCGAAGCCCGCGGAAATAGGGCCGCGCTTCTTCCGGCTGTGCCGTCTGGGGCGGTATCGTCATCAGCCCTTGAATCAGGAGATGCGGCATGCTGCCGAGAATGCCGAGATCCCGCATCAGCGCGTCCGGTTGAAACCCGGCCTTGCTTGCTTCGCCGGCAATATTCACTTCCAGGAGCACCGCCTGTTTGACGCCCGCGTCACCGGCGCGCCGGTTGATCTCCTGCGCCAGCTCGACGGAATCCACTGAGTGAATCAGCTCAAACGTTCCGATCGCGTCGCGCACCTTCCGCCGCTGTAATTGACCGATGAAATGCCATCGGGGTGAAAGATCTCTAAGCGCCGCCACCTTGGAGAGTGCCTCCTGCATCCGGTTCTCCCCCAAAAGGGAAAGCCCGGCACGGAGTCCCTCTCTGATCCGCTCCGCAGGAACCGTCTTGGTCGCAGCCACAAGGCGGACAGTCTCCGGGGATCTGCCAACCCGTTCCGCCGTGTGACGAATCCGGGCCATGACCTGATACACGCGCCGGGCAAGGGAATCATCTGCGTCCGACTCCATAAAAATAGCTGCGCTGGCAAAGATCCAATACTCGTACGATCACAGTCGCTGGCGATATTCTAACGGAAGCCCCGGGGAATTGGCAGGGGCTCAGACACTCAGATCCCTACCGCGTCGCCGACAGGCCGATGGCGCTCACCATCGTCCCGATCACCTTGCCTTCGCGGCGATAGGAAAAGAAGAGGTCTTCGTGACAGATCGTACACACATTCACGGTCGTGACACGCCCACCGTCAATCCCGCAATCCTGCACCTGCTGCCTGATCAAGGTTTTTAAATCGAGGCGGGCCGTGCCTTCACGATAATCGCGCAGGACCGCCTCCCACCAGGCAAATCGCTGCCGGACCTGATCCAGCACCGGTTCATCCACTTCGTAGCAGCACACGCCGGCAGAAGGACCGATGCTGACATGCAGCTGGCCGAGTTCCGCCCCGAAACGTGTCTGCATGAGCATCAGCGTCTTGGGCACAATGCCGGCAACGGCCCCGCGCCATCCTGCATGAATCGCCGCAACGACCCGTCGACGCGCATCATGCACCAGCACGGGGACACAATCAGCGGTGCGCACCGCCACCATCGTCCCAGGCTGATCGGTCACGAGGGCATCCCACCCGCCGTCAAACCGGTCATTATCGGTCAACGGACGGTCGACGATGAGCGCATCCGTCCCATGGACCTGTTTCACCGATAAGATCCATGGCGCAGAAACACCCGACACCCGAAACGGCGCACCGGTTCCCAAGCGCAGCTGAGCGGCATGCGCCCTCGTTCCAAAAAAGTGCCGGACTCCGCTTTTCGCAGAAGCAAACGCCGGCACCGTAATCACCGATGCTCGTCCCATCCGTCCCATCCGTCCCATCCGCGCGCTTCAGAGAGCGCCGACCGTACTTAGTTCACCTGCTTCCGGAGAAACGTAGGCACATCCCATTCATCTTCCGCCACCAGCGCCCGATCAATGGCCTCACGGGCATCGTTCCGTTGGCGAAGGAATGTGGGGCGATCCAGATCTTTCATCGGCCGATCGGTCATCCCCATTGCGGCGCTCAAGCCCACACCAGCCAAGACCGGCTGCACCGGCTTCGCTGCGCGGGCCGACGTCTGTTCGACGCTCGCCGTCATCGAAACCATCTCATCTTCACATTCAAAGCCCGTCGCGATCACCGTCACCACCAGATCATCGCCCATATCGGGATTGATCACTTGGCCGACGATGATGTTGGCATCCGAATCGGCCGTTTGCTGAATGATCGAGGCCGCCTCTTCAATTTCATGCAGCGTCATGTTCGGACCACCGGTAATGTTCAGGAGCACGCCACGGGCACCCTGCACACTGCCTTCTTCCAGCAGCGGGCTGCAGATCGCCCGTTGCGCGGCTTCGATCGCGCGATTGGTTCCCCGCGCGATGCCCATGCCCATGACGGCGCGGCCCGTATGCGACATGATCGTCCGCACATCGGCAAAGTCAACGTTCACATGACCGGTGGTCGTGATCACATCGGCGATGCCTTGAATCGCCTGCCGCAACACATCGTCGGCAACCTTGAAGGCCTCAAGCAAGGGAGTCGACTTGTCGACGATCCCCAGCAACCGCTGATTAGGTATCACGAGAAGCGTGTCGACATGGCGGCGGAGATCACGAATCCCCTCTTCGGCATGCTTGTGGCGACGCTGCCCTTCATATTGAAACGGCTTTGTGACCACACCCACCGTGAGAATGCCCTGCTCCCGTGCAATGCTGGCCACGATCGGAGCCGCTCCTGTGCCGGTTCCGCCGCCCATGCCGGCCGTGACGAACACCATGTCCGCGCCTTCCAGACATTCCCGGATATGATCCTTGCTCTCAAGTGCTGCATCTTTCCCGATTTCCGGACGGGCACCGGCGCCCAACCCGCGAGTCCGTTCCGGGCCCAATTGAATCTTGTAGGGAGCCAGCGACCGGTCAAGTGCTTGCAGATCGGTATTGGCCGCAATGAAGTCGACCCGGGCGAGCCCCGACCCGATCATGGTATTCACCGCATTACAACCAGCCCCGCCGACCCCGACGACCTTGATCCGAACCGGCAACAGCACATCTTCCTGGAAAGAGAACATTGCGGCACCTCCTCACCTGTGATCGCCGAGCGGCACCATGCCGCGCGCGAAAGTTAAAACACTTCCAACACCCGTTTCGTCCATCCAAACATCTTCGCCCAGGGTCCCCCGTTCCGGAGACCGGCCGTTTCCAATTCATCCGCGTGCTTCCGGGCATGCAACAAGAGGCCAACGCCCGTCGCATGGCCGGGATTGCTCACGATATCTCTCAGTCCACCCACACCCGAGGGCGTCCCGCGGCGCGCCGGCAAATTCAAGACCTTCTCCGCTGCATCCGGCATCCCTTCGAGCAACGACGTACCGCCGGTCAAGACGACACCGGCACCCAGGATGCCTTCATAGCCGGCCCGCGCGATCTCGCGCCGGACCAGTTCGAACATCTCCTCAACTCGCGGTTCCAGAATTTCGGCAATATCGCGGCGGGAGAAGGTCCTGGCCGGACGATCGCCCACGGACGGTACCTCGACTGTCTCGTGCCCGGTGACAAGGTCGGTTCTCGCAATGCCATATTGCATCTTGATCTTCTCGGCCTCGGTCTGTGAGGTGAGCAACCCGATCGCCAGGTCCTTCGTCAGATTCTGTCCGCCTATGGGAAGTACCGCCGAATGCCGGATGCTGCCGTCGAGGAAAATCGCCAGGTCGGTGGTCCCGCCACCGAGATCCACCATGGCCACACCCAGATCGCGCTCCTCCTGACTCAGCACCGCTTCGCTGGAGGCCAGAGGCTGGAGAATGATGTCCACCACATCAAGTCCCGCACGATTCACACTCTTGATGATATTTTGCGCGGAAGTCACGGCACCGGTGATCACATGCACATTCACTTCAAGCCGGTTCCCGGAAAGCCCGAGCGGCTCGCGCACACCTTCCTGTCCGTCGACCATATACTCGCGCGGCAAGACATGCAGAATGCGCCGTTCGTGCGGAATGACCGCCAGCGTCCTGGCGCTTTCGATCGCCCGGTGAATATCCTCGCGCGTGACTTCGGCTTTCTTCAGCGCCACGACGCCTTTACAGTTCTCCGCAGAAATATGACTGCCGGCAATGCCGGTATAGACCGAATTGATCTGGACCGCCGCCATGAGTTCGGCCTCTTCGACCGCCTTCTTGATCGACTCCACCGTGCTCTCGATGTCGACCACCACCCCTTTGCGTAACCCGCGGGACGGGCTGGCTCCGACGCCGATGACGTTCAAGGCTCCGTCATCCGTAATCTCTGCGACAATTGCACAAATCTTGGTAGTTCCGATATCCAGCCCGACAAGGATTTGATCTCGTTTTGGCACCGCGATCACCCCCTTTCCCGCACAATGACCCGATTCTCGTATCGTAGATCGATTTCATTCCCGATCCGCCCATGCCCGTCAAACGTCACCGTCTTCAGCGAGGGCTTGATCCGTTGAAACCGTTCCCATTGCTCACTGACCGCATCCTGGCCGAACTGAAATTGAACGCCGCGAACCGACGCCACCAGATTGGCGGGATTCGCCGCATTGACCTGCAATCGCCCGTCGATGGTCTGCCCGACCAACCGGGCCAGTTCAATTCCTGACTTCACCGCGTGACGCACATCCGCATCTCCGCGCAAGAGCTCCCGCGAGTTCAGCCCTGTGACCATCGGAAACATGACATTGTCGTCCGACCCCAATCGCGCCAGCACATGTCCGTCTTCATCGCTCAGGAAGTTCTCTGCATTGGCGTGAACGATGGCTGCCGGTTTGCGCTCCACCACAGAAATCCGCAACTCATGGAACGGCACCCGGGTCACCACGGCTTCCTTGACCCATGGATGGGACTCCACGCGTTCCTTCATGCTCGTCGTCACAACATGGTGGAGCGGCGTACCGGGCTTGAGGGCCAATCGATCCACCAGCTCCTGCCGACCGATCTGATGCACCCCTTCAACCGTCACGGTCTTGATTTCAAGGAGCCTCTGAAGCAAGGGGCCCGACTGCTGCACACCGACCACTATCCCCCAGCCCGCAAGGAGCGCACCCAGGCCCATCGCGGCCCATCGAAGGAGCTGCCGGCCTTTCTCCACCACCTGCGCGCGGCGGACCACACGGTTCTGGCTCGCGGCCTGACTGGAGCGAGCCCCTTTCCATTGGTTCTGCCGCGGGCCGGTCGGCCTCTGCGCGTTGCGTCGAGCGCTCGTCCATCGTTTCATGCTGACAATCCTTTTCCGGTGAGCGCCATCCGTGCGGCCCGGTCCAGCGCCGACTGCAAAATGCGTTCGACCAGGCTGTCATAATCGATCCCGGCTTGACCCGCCGCCATCGGCAACAGGCTGGTCTCGGTCATACCGGGCACGGTATTGATCTCCAACATATAGGGCTTGCCGCGCGGCGTGATTCTGAAATCCACTCGTGCCGCCCCTTCGCACCCCAACGCCTCATAGGTCCGCCGGGCCAACTCAGCGATTTGCTTCGTGATCCTGGCAGGCAGCGGAGCCGGGCAGAGATACTGGGTTTTGCCTTTTTGATACTTCGCCGAAAAATCGTAGAATCCCTCCGGCGCGACGATTTCCACCACCGGCAAGATCGTCAGCACGCCAGACGGCCCACCCAATATCGACACGGTGGTTTCATGTCCCGGAATATAGGCCTCGACCATCGCGTCCGGATCGTAGCGATGCGCCAAGGCCAGGGCTTCTTTCCACTGCGCAGGTTTCCGGACAATGGAGACTCCGATCGTGGACCCTTGCGAGGCCGGCTTCACCACCACCGGCAATTTCAGCTTCGTCGCCTTGAGGACCATCGCCAGCGACGGGTGCTCGCCACGCCGCACCTGCGTTCCGGCCGGAACCGGCACTTTCGCCGACACCGCGAGAGTTTTCGTCGTCACCTTATGCATGCCCATCGCGCTCGCCTGAACGCCGGACCCCGTGTAGGGAATCCCGATCGTCTCTAGAAATCCCTGGATCGTCCCATCCTCGCCGCCCGGGCCATGCAGAGACAGAAACGCCAGCTCAATCTTCTGCTCTGTCAATTCCCGATGAAGATTCGGACCCACGTCGATCGCAACCGCCTGATAACCGCGACGGAGAAGCGACTGGTGGACGGCTTGTCCGGTGCGGAGCGACACGTCGCGTTCGGACGATTGTCCGCCCATCAAAACCCCGATCCGCTTGTCTGTCAGCACATGTCGCTCTGCCATCACGCTCCTGTCCTAGGCCTGCCCCACGACCTTGAGTTCCAGTTCCAACTTCACCCCGGTCTTCCGCGCCACCGCCGCCCGGACTTTCCGGATCAGCGCGAGCACGTCCTTGGCGCTCGCCCGCCCCTGATTCACAATAAAGTTCGCATGCTTGTCCGACACCTGCGCATCGCCGACCTGCGCACCTTTGAGTCCGGCCAAGTCGATGACCCGGCCGGCCGAGTCCTTGGAAGGATTCTTGAACACACACCCGGCACTCGGCAGGGTCAGCGGTTGCGTGTCGCGCCGGTAGTGGAGATAGTCTTTCACCACTGTTTCGACTTCCGCCCGCACACCCGCTTTCAGTTGCAACCACACGCCGACGACAATGCCAACCGGCAACGTGGCCCGGCGATAGGCAAAGGGAATCTCCGCCGCAGGGATCTCGACAATCTCGCCATTACGAGTGACCAACCGTACAGCTTTTACCGAATCTTTCATTTCGCCCAACCTGGTTCCGGCATTCATCACGACACACCCGGCAACCGTGCCGGGGATACCGGCGGCCCATTCCAACCCAGCCAGCGAATGGCGGATGGCGTACCCGATCAACGTCGGCATCCCCACCCCCCCTTCGGCATACAAAATCGAGCCTGGCTCTTCCCTGATCGTGCGGAGCTTACCGAGATGAACCACCACGCCTCTGATCCCCTTGTCGCGAATGAGGAGATTCGTCCCCCCCACCACGAAGAGCGGAAGCTTCTGCGCCTTGGTCTGCCTGACCAAGCGGGCCACATCGTCGACATCAGCCGGTTCAACCAGGACATCGGCCGGGCCCCCGATGCGAAACGACGTGTAGTCTTTAAGCGGCGCATTGAACGTGACCGCCCCGCGAATCCCGTCGACCGCGGCTTCCAATCGACGCCGGCTGATTGTTCGACGACCAGTGGGCACATCTGTCTTTCCTTGCCGAGCCATCGCCTACGTATTGGGAGCCAATCGCGCCAGTAACCCTGTCCCGGCTTTCCAGATATCACCAGCACCCAACGTCACGACCAGATCCCCCGGCTGTAAATGCGGCAGCACCTGATCGGGCAGCGATTCTTTCTTTTCGACGAACGTCACGCCCTGGTGGCCGGCGGCCTTGATGCTGTCGGCCAGCGCGGCGCCTGACACACCGGGGATCGGCGCTTCACCGGCCGCATAGATGTCCGTCATGAAGAGTAAATCCGCTTGATCGAATGCGTGCGTGAACTCGGTGATCAGATCACGTGTCCGGCTGTACCGGTGGGGCTGGAACAGCACCACCAGCCGGCGATCCCATCCCTGCTTCGCGGCTGCGAGCGTAGCCTTTACCTCCGTAGGGTGATGCCCGTAGTCGTCCACCACCATGATGCCGTTGGCCTCCCCGCGCAGATGAAACCGCCGCTCCACGCCGGTAAAGGCCGCCAGCCCCTTGCGAATCAGATCGACCGGCACCTCCAGCTCGATCCCGATCGCAATCGCCACCAGCGCATTGGAGACGTTGTGGATACCCGGGACGGCAAGCCGGAATGGGCCAAGATTTTTCCCGCGGAAATGCGCGCGAAATTCCGCCCCCCACTGTTTGAGACTGATATCCGTCGCCTTGAAGTCGGGAGTCACTCCCTCCCGCTCTTGCAGCCCATACGTGTAATACCGCTTTACAATTCGCGGGAACAGCGCGAGGAGGCGCTCATCATCGGCACACAAGACCGCCACCCCATAGAACGGGATCTTATTGATGAACTCCAAAAAACTATCGTAAATCTTTTCCATCGACCCGTAGTGATCGAGGTGCTCACGATCCAAATTGGTCACAGCCACAATCGTCGGCGACAACCGGAGAAAAGAGCCGTCGCTCTCATCGGCTTCAGCCACTAGCAACTCGCCGCGACCGAGTCGCGCATGGCTGCCGAGGGCATTCACCTTGCCGCCGATGACCATCGTCGGATCCAATCCACCGGAGGCCAGCACGTTCGCCACCATCGATGTCGTCGTTGTCTTGCCATGAGCCCCGGCAATTGCGACTCCGAACTTCAGCCGCATCAGCTCGGCCAGCATCTCCGCCCGGGGGATCACCGGCACCTGCTTGGCTTTCGCCGCTTGAACTTCCGGATTGGTCGCGGCCACGGCGGAGGAAATCACCACAACCTGCGCCTCGCCGATATTAGCTTCGTGATGACCAATCGCGATCTTGCCTCCGAGTTCCTCCAGACGCCTGGTGGTTTCCGAGGCTTGCAGATCCGATCCGCTGACTTTGTAGCCCATCGTCAGCAGGACCTCTGCGATCCCGCTCATTCCAGACCCGCCGATCCCGACCAGATGAATGTGTTGTGTTTTTCGAAACATGGCAGTTCGCCTCAATCCTGGTGATCCTGTTGATAGTCGCTGTGCCTGCTCTCGCGTCGCTGCCGCATTAGGCTCCTGTCGCTCCAACAATCCGGTGGATGTCATGATTCACCCCCATGAGCGCATAGCATTCGTGGACAATCCTTTCGGCCGCATCGATTCGACTCATCGCCCGACTCTTCTCCTGCATTGCGCGCAGACGGTCCGGTTGCTGCAACAGTGCGGTGATGGTCCCGGCCAGCTGCACCCCGGTCAGCTCCGGCTGCGGCAGCACCACCGCACCGCCCGCGGCCTCCATCGCACGCGCATTCTTCATCTGGTGATCGTAAATCGCCGTCGGCAACGGAATCAGAATGGCCGGCTTCCCGCAGGCCGTCAGCTCCGCAATCGTCATGGCCCCGGCACGCGCCACCACCAGATCCGCAGCGCGCAAGACAGTCGGCATGTCGTAGAGAAACGGGACGACCTCGGCCTCGACCCCAGCCTGCCGGTACGCCTCAACCACCCTTGCATGGTCAGCCTCTCCAGTCTGGTGTGTAATGGAAAGTCGCGGAAGCTTCTGCGCCAATGTCGCCAGCCCATCGATGACTGCGCTGTTGATCGCCTTCGCCCCCTGGCTACCGCCAAAAATCAACAACCGCTGCCGGCCTCCGCTCACCGACGAGGACTGATCGATGGCGTCCAGAAAATGCTGCCTGATCGGCGTGCCGACCACGCGCACTTTGGCTTTCGTAAATTTGTCGGCTGCGGAATCAAAGGCCAGGAAGACGCGCTGCGCACAGGGACCCACCGCGATATTCGCCATGCCCGGATAGGCGTTCGGCTCCAGGATCACCCGCGCAATCCGTTTCACCGCCGCCGCTGCCAGCATCGTCGGGCTGGTGTAGCCACCAACACCGATCACCAGATCGGCATGATGCCGGGAAATCAGCTGCATCGATTGCCAGAGCCCGACCGGCACAGAGAGCAACCCGCGCAACACATCCCACAATCCCTTGCCCATCACCGGCTTTGCCGTAATGAGTTCCAGTGGAAACCCTTCGTGCGCCAACACTTTGGTTTCGATCCCTTTCGCCGTTCCGACAAAGATGATCCTGGTCGATGGATTACGCCGGAGAAACTCGCGGGCCAATGCGACCGCCGGATACAAATGCCCGCCCGTCCCGCCTGCGGCAATCAGTATCGTCATCCGCGACCAGACCCGCCACGACCACCCCGCCGCCCGCTCTCCTCGGGTCCCGCCTGGCGATCTCTCGAAATGTTCAACAAAATCCCGACTGCCAGCAGACTGATGACCAGAGACGAGCCTCCGTAACTCACGAACGGCAGTGTCAATCCCTTGGTCGGCAGCATCCCTGTCGCCACAGCCGCATTCACCAGCGCCTGTCCGCCGATCAGCAAAGTAATGCCGACTCCCAGATATCGCCCGAATGGCATCCGTGCCCGCGCGGCAATCTGAAACCCACGCACCACAAACAGGGCAAACAGCAGGATGATCGCTCCGGTCCCCACCAGCCCCAACTCCTCCCCGACTAGCGCCAGGACAAAATCCGTATGCGCCTCCGGGAGAAAGAAGAGCTTCTGCTTCCCCTCGCCCAGCCCCACTCCGAAGGGACCGCCGCTGCCGAAGGCGAGGAACGACTGGGTAATTTGAAACCCGGCGTTCGACGCGTCCTTCCAGGGCGCCAGAAACGTGAGGAGTCGCTGCCGGCGGTAGCTCGAGCCGAGGACGAGCACCAAAACGACCGGCACTGCGCACAATCCCAGCGCCAGGAGATGCTTCACTTGTGCGCCACCGAGAAACAGCAGTCCGATCGTCACGAGTCCGATCACCACTACAGTCCCGAGATCCGGCTCCAGAAGCACCAGGCCGCTTAAGACTCCGATCACGAACAGCACGGGCAACAGGCCTGAGACGAAGCTCGTGATCCGGTCTTCCTTCTTGGTCAGATACGCCGCCAGATAAATCACGGCCACCAGTTTCACCATCTCGGCCGGTTGAATCGAAATCGGTCCGAGACGCAACCAGCGCCGCGCCCCCTTGGCCGCCACCCCGAGCGAGGGGATCAATACCATCACCAGCAGCAGCGCCATCAAACCCAAGAGTGGCACCGACAGACGCTTCCACCAAATGTAGTCGACCCGCGACGCGACGTGCAGCAGCAGAAAGCCGAAGGTCAGCCAGGCCAGCTGACGCTTGAGGAAGTAGCCGGAGTCGTGGAATCGATTCCCCGCCACCACGGCGCTCGCGCTGAAGACCATCACCAGGCCGACCAAGGCCAGGACCATCGTAATGATCAATAACGTATGGTCCATCGGCACCCGCTTCTTCGCGGTGCGCGGACTCGTGGTGGGCCACGGCAATGCCAGGGTCCCTGCAGCTCTCTGTGACATCGTCCAGCGTCAATTCTCCTCTGCCTTGCCGCCTCTAGGCAGGCAAGGATTGCACCAGGGCCTTAAACTGCCGGCCCCGATCCTGGTAATCCGCAAACATGTCGAAACTGGCGCAGGCCGGTGAAAACAGAACAACTCCGCCTGATGTGGCACTGTCGGCCGCCGCCTGCACCGCCTCTTTCAACGACGCCGCCCGGCTGATCGCGGAGAATCCGGCCATTGCCTGCGCGATCAATGGCGCCGCTTCTCCGATCAGGATGAGCCCCTTCACCCGTTGCCGGATGGCCGGTGCGAGGCGGGAGAAATCTCCCCCCTTGTCACGGCCTCCGGCAATCAACCAAATGGGTTGATCGATGCTCTCAATCGCCTTGAGCGTGGCATCGACATTCGTCCCCTTGGAATCGTTGACGAACCGGACTCCACGGCGATCCCGCACAATCTCCAAGGCATGCTCCAGACCCGGGAAGGTCATCAGTACACGCCTGATGGCCTCAAGCGAACACCCGCTCAGCAGCGCATAGGAGACGGCGGCCATCACGTTCTCCACATTGTGATCGCCGATGATCTTGATCTCCTGCCGGCGACAGATCTCCTGCCGCGCCCCAGTCACTGTCGTCATAATCCGATCGCCGTCCAGATAGGTACCGCCCGTGACATCCGACGGCAGAGCCGACTGCCTGGTGAATCCCAGCACCCGGGCTTTGACGCTATGCCGAAGCGCTGCTACTCGTTGATCATCCAGATTGAAAAGTGCGTAGTCGGTCGGCTTTTGACTCTCGAATATGCGCCGCTTCGCTGCCACATATTCTTCAATCGACTCGTATCGGTCCTGATGATCCACCGTCACATTCAGAAGCCCGGCGATCCAGGGATGGAACTGCTCGACCGTCTCCAGTTGAAAGCTGGAGACCTCCACCACGAGGAAATCGAACGGACTGGGCAAACCCTGCTGCGATGCCAGTACCGACTGCGTCGCCGCTTCGCTCAACGCCGTACCGAGATTTCCTCCGACAAAGACTCTTTTCCCGTTTTCCTGCAGCATCTTGCCGATGAGGGTGACCGTCGTGCTCTTGCCATTGGTTCCGGTGAGGGCCAGCATCGGAGCCGAGACAAATCGCGACGCCAACTCCAACTCACTGATCACCTTCGCACCGCGTCGCCGCACCCTCTCCAGCGCCTCCATGCGATAGGGCACGCCGGGGCTGATGACCACAAGCTCAGCCGACTCCAAAGCCGTTTCGTACCCGCTGCCGACCGTGATGTCGATTCGCGCGTCACCCAACTGCGTCAGGACCGAGCCCAGTTCACTGCGCTCTTTCCGGTCAGCCACGGTGACGTGAGCGCCGATGGCCTGAAGCAGCCGCGCCGCGGCCACGCCGCTGCGGGCCAATCCGACCACCGTCACCTTGGTCCCCTTCAATTCCATCACGTCTTCGTTCACCATTTCGTTACCGCAACTTCAGGGTGCTCAGGCTCAGCAAGGCTAACAGGATCGCAATGATCCAGAGCCGGACGACGACCTTCGGCTCTTCCCAGCCCTTCATTTCGAAGTGATGATGAATCGGGGCCATCAAGAAGATCCGCTTCCCGCGCGACTTGAACGACAGCACCTGGAAGATGACCGACACCGCTTCGATTACGAAGACACCGCCGACCAGCAGCAACAACAATTCATGCTTGCTGATGACGGCGACCGTTCCGAGCGCGGCCCCGAGCGGAAGCGAGCCCACATCGCCCATAAACACAGAAGCGGGATAGGTATTGAACCATAAGAACCCGAGACTCGACCCGAGAATGGCCGCGGTAAAGACGGCAATTTCACCGGCATTTTCAATGTGCGGAATCAACAGATAGTCCGACATCAGCCGATGCCCGGCGACGTAGGCGACGATCGTGTAGGCCAGCGCGGTGATCATGACAGGTCCGATGGCGAGGCCGTCGAGACCATCGGTCAGATTGACGGCGTTAGAACTCCCCACGATCACGAGCACCGCAAACACGATGTAGAACCAGCCAAGATCCGGCGTAAAATTCTTGAAAAACGGTACACTGAGTTTGGTTGTATAGCCCGGCAGGAAATACAGCGTGACGGCAATCGCCAACGCGATCGAAAGTTGCGCGACAAACTTTTGCTTCGCCGACAATCCCTTCGATTGCCGCTTGATGAATTTGAGGTAGTCGTCGACGAACCCGATGGCGCCGAATCCCACCATCGCCGCAAGGACCAGCCAGACATAGGGTTTCGTGATATCGGCCCACAGCAACGTGGAGAGGACGACCGCAAAGAGAATGAGAAGGCCGCCCATCGTGGGAGTCCCGCTCTTCGCCAGATGGCTTTTGGGGCCGTCGTCACGGATCTGTTGTCCCAGTTTGATTTCTTGCAGCTTGCGGATGAGCCAGGGGGCCAGAATGAACGCAATGAGGAACGCCGTCACCGCCGCATAGATGATGCGGAAGCTCTGATAGCGGAAGACGTTCAGGAACGAGAACTCAGTGTGGAGTGGATACAGCCAATTATACAGCATAGGACAACCGTCACGACGACGCCGGGGGCTTACAGCGCCGAGCCCGTTTCTGCCCCTGAATTGTTACGATGCCTTCTTCGACACCCGTTTCATGCCCTGCAATGCGCCGACCACCTGCTCCATCTTCATCCCGCGTGACGCCTTCACCAACACGACGTCACCGGAGACCGCCATCGTTTTGACCGCGGCGGCGGCGGCGGCGGCATCTAGCAATTCCAGAACTTTTGACTGCTCCATCCCCGCCCGGCGCGCACCCTCAGCCAGCCCACGCCCCAACGTCCCGCAGGCGATCAAATGCGAGATACCCTGCTGCGCAACAAAGGCGCCGACCTCTTCGTGCATCCGCATCGCGCCCGACCCGAGTTCCAGCATATCGCCCAATACCGCGATGGTCTTTCGTCCGGCACCGGATTGAGCCAGCAGCTGCACCGCCGCCTTCATCGACGCGGGGTTTGCGTTGTAGCAATCGTTGATCACTCGTATCCCGTGGCTCAAGACGACTTGCGATCGCATCGCGGCCGGACGGAACCGGGAGAGGCCCTGCGCAATGACGGCACCGGAGACGCCGAGCACTACTCCGACGGCCGCAGCAGCCAGAGCATTCGCCACATTGTGCGATCCTTGCACCTTGATTCTTACGATGCTGTGACGAACCTTTCCCGGCAGGAGCAGCCGGAAAATCATCCCGTCGCGCCCGTCTGACTTTTCATGCAATGCCTGCACATCGGCTTTCGGCGAATAGCCGAACGACACCACACGGCATTGGGCCCGCGCCGCCAGGTAGTCGAAATACGGATCGTCGGCGTTCAAGATTGCCGTCCCGTCAGGAGGAAGGAGATCGAGCAACTCCGCCTTTGCCTGCGCCGACCCTTCCATGCTGCCGAAAAACTCCAGGTGATCCGGCCCGATATTGGTAATGATGCCGATGGTCGGGCGGGCGATTTCACAGAGACGCGTCGTCTGCCCGATGTTATCGACACCCATTTCGATGACGGCCGCTTCATGCCGGCCCGTCAGCCTCAATAGGGTGTGCGGGACCCCGATCCGATTGTTGAAATTGCTTTCGGTCTTCAAGACGCGCCAGCGCTGCCCCATCACGCTCGCAACCATTTCCTTCGTCGTGGTTTTCCCGTTGCTTCCCGTCACGGCCACCAGCGGGATATCGAACCGGCTTCGGTGATGCGTGGCCAGCTGCTGATAGGCAAACAGCGGATCCCGCACGCCCAGAATGAAGGGCGGGGACGACTTGGTCTCCGCCTTCAACAGAGCCGGAGGGAGCACGTAATTGTCGTGCACGATGGCACCGACCGCGCCTCTGGCCAATGCCGCGGCCACGTAGTCATGCCCGTCGAATCGATCGCCGCGAATCGCGATGAAGAGATCGCCCGCACGAATCGCCCGCGAATCGAGGCTGAGCCGTCGAACGCGCTGTTTTGCCCACCGGGACGCATCGCCGGAAAGCATTTTGACACTGATCACTTCTCGAAGTTCTTCGCCGGTAAAGAGCGGCATAGTCATCCCAATCTGTGACAGGCCCCCACTGGAATCAGGCACAATTCGTCAACTCGCGGATGGCATCACGGGCGACTTCGCGATCGTCAAAGTGAAATTTCTTTGTCCCGATAATCTGATAGTCTTCGTGCCCTTTCCCGGCAATGAGAACCATATCGCCGGGTCTGGCTGTCCGCATGGCCGTCGCAATCGCTTCACGCCGATCAGCCACCTTCTGATATTTCACGTGGGATCGCTGTTGAAGCGCTTCCCGCACACCGACTTCAACTTCATCGAGAATCGACAGGGGATTTTCCGTGCGCGGATTGTCCGAGGTGAGGATGACCACGTCACTCAGCAGGACCGCGGCACGACCCATCTTGGGTCGTTTTCCGCGATCGCGATCTCCCCCGCATCCAAAGACCGTGATGATCCGGCCTGCTTTCAATGCCTGAGCTGCCGTCAGCAATCGAACCAGCGCGTCTTCCGTATGAGCATAATCGACCACAACGGTGAACGGCTGCCCGGCCATGACACGCTCGAATCGACCAGGCACATTGGTAACGCGGGTCACAGCCTGCCGCACTTGGTCGATCGTGGCCCCTTCGTGCAATGCCACACCAATCGCCGCCAGCATATTGTAGACGTTGTGCTCCCCGACCAGATGGCTGTCGACCTGAAATGTCCCGGCAGGCGTCGCCGCTTTAAACGTGGTGCCGCCCAGAGAGAGCTGCACTTGCTCAGCTCGAAGATCGGCCTTACCCCTGATTCCGTAAGTCCACACCGGCACAGTGCACAAGGAAGCAATGCGGGCGCCATTGGGGTCATCACCGTTGACGATGGCCCGCTTGTTCGGCTTCTTGGTCCCGGTCAATCCCGTAAAGAGCCGGAGCTTGGCCTGGAAATATTCTTCCATCGTCTTATGAAAATCGAGGTGGTCTTGAGTCAGATTCGAAAACACAGCCACGTCATACTCACATCCGCTCACTCGGTCTTGCGCGAGCGCATGCGACGATACTTCCATCACCGCAGCCGAGCATCCGCCGTCGACCATCCGTTTCAAGAGCTGCTGCAACTCCAACGCTCCCGGCGTGGTATGGGAGGCCGGAATCATTTCATTTCCGATTTGATAGGCGACGGTTCCGATTAAACCGACTCGTCCGCCGACCGCTTCGAGCAAGGCCTTGCAGACATACGACGTCGTGGTTTTGCCGTTCGTGCCGGTAATCCCGATCATCCGCAGGCGTCCGGATGGATCTCCATAGAACCGGCTGCCCAAATGCCCCAGCGCCTTCCGCGAGTCCCCAACCCGAAGGAATGGGCGGTCGACTCCGGCGACCGCCTCCTGCATGACCACCGCCGCCGCGCCGGAGGTGAGAGCAGAGGAGATATACCGGTGACCATCGACTTGCTCGCCTTTCACGGCGACGAACAGGCTCCCGACCTGAATGGCTCTGGAATCGTCAGTGATGGCTGTCAGTGACACCTGGAGATCCCCTGACTGCTCAAGGACGTCGACCTGCCCGCGTAACGACTCAGCCAATTGTCCTAAGGTCATCATCTTGTCACTCACACGATCAACGGTTTGACACCAGGGCCAGCTTGACCGGCTCATCCGAGGAAACCCCGAGATAATTCAGCACCTGCTCACCCACGCGCCGAAAGACGGGTGCGGCCACGGTCCCGCCCCAGGATTCACCCTGCGGTTCGTCAATCACCACGATCATCGCCAGGCGGGGGTTATCGGCAGGAACAAATCCTACGAATGATCCCACAAACAAGGTCGACGAATAGGCGCCGGTGCGAGGATCGATCTTCTGGGCCGTACCCGTCTTCCCGGCCACTCTGAATCCTGGGATCGCAGCCTTGGCCCCGGTCCCGTCCGTTACGACACCTTCAAGAATCGATGTCACCGTCCGCGCGGTCTCCGGAGACACCACACGACGCTTCACTTGCGGAAGTATCTGCCGAAGGGGTTTTCCCTGGGCATCGCGCACTTCGGACACCACGTAGGGCTTCATCAACACCCCGCCGTTCGCCAGCGCAGCCACAGCGGATACCATCTGTATCGGTGTGACGCCGATCTCCTGTCCCATTGAGATCGACGCTAATGACCGGCGCCCCCACTCTCTGGGATGCTTGACCAGGCCACCGACTTCTCCGGGGAGATCGATCTCCGTTTTCTGCCCGAACCCGAACGACTGCAGATAACGGTAGAGGCGCTGATCTCCCAGCGCCATCCCGGTCTTGGCCGCGCCGATGTTGCTCGACTTCTGGATCACCTGGGCGAAGGTCATCCACCCGAGCTTTTCATGGTCGTGGATCACCGTATTCGCAATCATCATCCGGCCGTTTTCGCCGTACAGCATGGTGCCCGGTTTCATCACTTTCTCTTCTAACGCCGCCGCCGCCACGAGTGCTTTCATCGTGGAACCGGGCTCGTAGGTATCCGTCAAGGCTCGGTTTCTCCAGCGATCCGCCGTCAGGGAAGACACGGCGTTCGGATCAAACCGGGGACTGATCGCCAGCGCGAGCACGGCGCCGGTCTGGGGATCGAGCACAATGACGGTGCCTGATTTGGCACGCGCCTTGGTGACCGCTTCTTCTAATTCTTTTTCAGCGATGTACTGAATGACTTCATCGATCGTGATGACCAAACTATGCCCGGCGGCGGGAACTTGCTCGGCCTGCCCTTTCGGGAACACCGTCCGGCCCATAGCATCCCGCTGCAGGATCACGACTCGCTTCTCGCCATGGAGTTGCGGCTCATACCGCCGCTCAATTCCCTCGAGCCCTTCCCCATCCATCCCGGCAAATCCCATCACATGCGCCAAGAGCGGACCCTTAGGATAGAAACGACGGCCTTCCATCACCAGTCCGATCCCCTCCATCGGCATATGCTCGAGACGGTGCCCCTGCTCAGGATCCAGCTTCCTGGCCAGCCACACGAAACTGCGATCCTGCCGCAGTTTTTTCTCCAATTCATCGGTGCGAACGCGCAGAACCGGCGAGAGAGACCGAGCCGTTTTGGCAGGACTTTCGAGCGCGGTGGGAATGCCGAACACGGAGGGCACTTCCATATTCATGGCGAGAACTTTGCCATGGCGATCCACAATAGTCCCCCGAGCCCCCTCCAGGGATACGGTCTTCTGATGTTGGCGGTCGGCCTTGGCCGTGAGCTCAGCAGCCTGCAATACCTGTAAATTCACCAACCGGAACAGCACCACCGCAAACCCGCAGAGCATCACCAGCAACAACACATACCGTCGAGCCCGTGACGGCGAACCAGCCACTATCGCCTCCCGCTCAACACATCGTTCCTGGCAATCCGCAGTTCTACGACGGATGCAGGCGAGTCCTTCGTCTTCGATTGAACCATCACGACCTGCCCAGGCTGAGGCAAGCTCATGCCGAACTTTTCCGTGGCGACTTTTGCAATCCGATCAGGTGAACTCAGCGCTGAGAACTTCACCTTCAGCTCATCACGCTCCCGCTCAAGCACCACCTTCTCATGTTTTAGCCGCTCGACCTGGTAACCCAGGCGCACCATATCCACCCGTTCCCACACAAACACGAACACGAGACACAGCCCGGCCGTCACTGCCAGCATTTTCATTGGACATACTCCTTTGACAGACGCTCAGCGACCCGCAACTTGGCGCTTCGTGCGCGCGGATTCGCCTGGCACTCTGCTTCGGATGGAACTTTCGGCTTCTTGGTTAATACCGCCACTTGCGGGTGCGGCCGCTCCGACAAAGCACGGAACGTATGCTTGACGATTCGATCTTCGAGCGAATGGAACGAAATAATCGCTATACGGCCGCCGGGCCGCAACATGTCGACGACGTCGCGGATAGCCGGCTCAAGCACGTCCAACTCGCGATTGACTGCGATACGCAGCGCCTGAAACGTCCTCGTCGCACAATGGATACGCCCGTGCCGATATGCGGCAGGAACGGAATCCTTGATCACCGCCGTCAGGTCTTGCGTCGATGCCAGTGCCTTCTGTTCACGCGCACGAACGATCGCACGCGCAATACGCCGGGAGAATCGCTCCTCACCATACTGAAAAATGAGGTCCGCCAATTCAGACTCGGGCAGCGTATTCACCAACTGCCCGGCCGTCATACCCGTTGATTGATCCATGCGCATATCCAGGGGCCCGTCTTCCTGAAAGCTGAATCCTCGATTCGCGTCGTCCAACTGAGGTGACGACACCCCGAGATCAAATAGAGCTCCGTCTATCGCCGGTACGTCGACATTTCGCAGCAACTGCTTCACGTCAACAAAGTTCCCCTTGAGCAGAATTGCACGACTGCCAAATCTGGCAAGGCGAGCGCGGCAATAAGTAAGCGCTTCCTCATCCCGATCGATCCCGACGAGAACGGCGTCATCTCCAGCCTTTTCAAGCAACCGCTCGCCATGCCCACCATATCCCACCGTTCCGTCAACAAAAGTCTTCGATCTATCCGTGACGAGCCAAGCTGTTATTTCATCAAGAAAAACAGAAGCATGCCTCGATCTGGCCGATATTTCTCTCTCACCACTTATATCCACTTTCCCCCACTTGAAGGCCGAGTATACTCCCGTTTATCTGCTTGTCAATAACAAATTCATGGACTTAGATGATCGGATGAGAGAGCAGAAATTAGCTCGAATTTTCAGAGGGGAAGGTCGCTTTGAGGGGAGACCATCAAGGATGGCATCCCCCGCGTCCTCATAGTTTCAAGACAAGTAGAGCCCCTCCCGCCCCCGATACGGGAGATCTCTCGCTGGACATTATTTGTAGATCCGAAAAGCGCCGTCTGACACGATCGCGCGATAGCTCAAGGAATGAACACCCAATAGTGAAGATTCGTTGACATTAATGAATCATGAGATAAGAATTGATTTATGACTCTTATCACCCGCAACAACTTCCCGCTCAGCGTCCTTGCGCTGCTCTTTATCGCAGTTCCCCATGCCCCGATCCCTCCTGCCTACGCTGCGCCACTTCTTGAGTTTTGCGAGCACAGCTCTTCCGATCAGCAACTGAGGGCTTCAACAGGTACCGCTGGCTGCATCCCGTTGGTAGAAAAGAAAGACCCCTCCGCGTCAGATAGACACACAGCTCCGGAGTCGACACGACAGCTGAAGATCGACAATCTGCAACAGGAAGTCACCACCTTTTTGCAGAAGTACAATCACTTTCTCGAGTGCTGCCGGACCGATCTGGCAGAGCTCCAATCGGTCGAAGAACTCGGCAATGACGTCAACGAATTGCTGACCATGGCCCAATCAGGCCTCTTCAGCGAACATATGAAACTGAGGGGCTGGACGATCGCAGAGCTGATTCCGCCCGTCGCCAAGGCGCGCGCAGATCTGAAGCGATTGCACACAAAACTGGAAGCGATCGGCAACGCGCGAAACCAACTCGGCCAGCTCGATTACGAATCAGCAGCAAAAGAATCGCGCCGAATTCAAGAGCTGGAGAATTCGATCTATCGAGACTTTCAACCGTGGCCGATTCCGGCCGGCCCCAAGACCGGCGTCGGCATCGGAGCGAGCCCGAGCGTCGGAACCGGTATCGGGATGACTCCGAAAACTGGGACAGGGATCGGCGCCGGAGGAACGACCGGAGCGGATTTTGGCACGACGCCGAAAACCGGCCTGGACATCGGCGCGACAGGACCGGCCGGCTTCGAGATCGGAGGGACGGGAAGAGCGGGGGCAGCAGTCGGAGAATCTTCACTCAACACCGACCAGTCCGCCGTCGGATCGAGCCTGCCTCCGTCCTCAGTGGGATCTAGCCTTCCCGACTCGACCATCGGATCCAGCCTGGGCGGATCGACCATCGGCTCGGAAATGAAGGACACCTCGGTGGGATCATCGCTCGGCGGATCGTCGGTGGGATCGAGTATTCAGAATCGCGGAACTGCCCCTCGATAGTTCAGTTTTTGCTTCACGCACCGAATCGCACGTCACCCCTGATGAATCGGCACGACCGGAGGCATCGCCTCCCAGGTCTCGCCCGCGTCACGGCTGCGATAGAGCCCGCTCCCGTTCGTCCCGGCATAGAACAGCTTTGGATCGGTCGGGCTCTGCGCGATCGCCCGGATGTTGGTCGTGGCAAATCCGCGGTTGATCGCGGTCCACGTCACGCCACCGTCTTCGCTTCGATGCACGCCATTTCGCCCCGTGATGTAGATCACGCCTTTGCGTGTCCGGTCGAGCACCATTGCGATGATCATCTGATCCGTGAGCGATTCGCCGATCCGCTTCCACGAAGCCGCCGCATCCGTTGTTTTATACAGACCCGCGAGCGTCGCCGCATACACAGTATCCGGGTCGTAGGGATCGACTGATACTGAAGTCACATTCAAAGCCCGCGACGTCTTCACCATGTCCGCCGGCACCAGTCCGTTGTTCACCTTTTCCCAATGGCCCGCCTGATCGATCGACTTATACACGCCCCCGCTCGTCCCCGCGTAGAGAATGGCCGGGCGTGTGGGATCCATACCCAACGTGATCACCATCAGCACCTCTTTCATTCCCTCCATCTTCTTCGACCAGTTTTCACCGCCGTTCTTGGTCTCATACACACCCATCGTGGTGGCAATGAGAATGTGCTGACTATCGGCAGGATCGAAGACAAATTGATTCACCACCGACGTAATCGTGGCGTCATCGAGCCCGGAGCGCATTGATACCCATCGCTGCCCGCCATCGTGACTCTTGAAGACCGCATCGCCTTTGGTCCCCGCGTACACCGTCGCAGGATAGGCCGGATCGATCGCCATCGAAATAACACGCGAGTGACTCATTCCCTTCGACAGATTCGCCCAGGTCTGCCCGGCGTCGCGCGTTTTATATATGTAATCGTTCGTCGCGACGTAGATGATGTCAGGATTCTTGGGATGGAGTTGAAGCACGACAATGGGATCGCTGCGATTGCAGCCGACGAGAGGGAGCAGGAGAAGGAACAGTACCAGGCGGGCAATTCGTCTCATACTCTCAGCTTCAAGCACAAAGGCGGCGGGGCGATTCCACCTGCGCGCATGCACCGAGCATCTCCCTTAACAGACTAATTCGACTAATCCCGCGTGCGCGGGGCGCGAACAAAGGGAATCGCCCCGCCGCCATCAGAAAGATGTTATCGGTAGTTCGTGAATTGCAGATCGATGCCAAAATCTTTCCCCTTAAGAAACGTCATCGTCGCCTGCAAGTCGTCTTTGCTCTTACTGAGCACGCGCACCTGCTCGCCCTGAATCTGGGCCTGCACTTTCAACTTCGATTCCTTCACCGCCTTCGTAATTTCTTTCGCCTTCTCGGTCGCGATCCCGCTTTGAATCTTGGCCGTCTGCCGCACCGTCCCGCTGAGCGCCGGCTCAATGGCGCCGTAGTCGAACGCCTTCAGCGACACACCGCGCTTCGTGCACTTCGTCTTGATAATATCGATCACTGCGTTCAGCTTGTATTCGTCGTCCGACAGAATGACGAGTTCCTTCTCTTTCTCCTTCAGCGTAATCTCCGTCTTCGAATCCTTGAAGTCGAACCGCTGCTTCACTTCCTTCGTCGCCTGATCGACCACGTTCCGCAACTCCTGCATGTTCACTTCAGAGACCACATCAAACGAAAATTGATCCGCCACGATCCCCTCCTTCCTCTACCTTAAATGTACGGGGCAGCTTGGGCAAGCTCCCACTGCGCGCATGCACCGAGCACCGCCTATAATTTCATACATCGATTGATATTGCGTGCGGGGTGCGCGAGCAAGGGAGATTGCCCAGGCTGCCCCTACTAACAACACCCGCCTCCGTGCGGCAACCGGAAACACTTATCCTTTTCACCATCAGTAATCGCTGTCTGCATCCGCCCCGCCGAGCCTCCGCCGGCCATGACGATGACCTCGCTGCTCGTGAACGGCCTCTTCAAGATCACATAGCCATACCACTGTCTCAGGCTATCGCTCAAGACAATCAAACCCAGAACGGCCACCACTGCGACCAGCACCGCGTCGAGATACAACGCGAAGGCCTGCCCCGCCGCCAGCGTCGCCGCCTTCTTCAGAAACATCCCGAACATCTCATAGGACCCGGCCAGCGTGACCACGCCGACAAACAGCATCGGCACCGCCGTGACCCAGAGATAGGACGACTTCCACATCTTGATCAACACCGTCGTCCCGATGCAGAGTGCCAGCGTCCCCAGCAGTTGATTCGCCGCGCCGAACATCGGCCAGATCGTCGAGATACTTCCCGTCCCGATCAAATAGGACCAGGACCCGACCACAAAGGCGCTGCTCAACAGCACCCCGGGCCACCAGTTCATCCGGCGAAACGGCGCATAGACCCGCCCCGCCATTTCCTGAATGAGATAGCGGGCCACGCGCGTCCCCGTATCGATCGTCGTCAGAATGAACAGCGCCTCGAACACCAGGGCAAACTGATACCAGTAGGCCATCAACCCCGCCATGCCGGGCAGCGCCGCAAAGATCGAGGCCATGCCCACCGCAAGTGAGACCGCCCCGCCGGGCCGGCCTGCCACATCGACTTCCACCAACTGCGAGAGTTCCGCGATGCGCGACGGAGCGAACCCCATCGCCGAGAGGGCCTCAGCGCTCAGCGTGGTATTGATCGCCAGATAGTCGCCGGGAATCAGGACCGACGCCGCAATCAACGCCATCACACCGACGAAACTCTCCAGCAGCATCGCCGCATAGCCCACCACCGCCTGCGACTCCTGCTCGATCATCTTCGGCGTCGTGCCGGAGGACACGAGCGAATGAAAGCCCGACACCGCCCCGCAGGCAATCGTAATGAAGAGAAAAGGGAAGAGCGTGCCCGGAATAATCGGCCCGCCGCCGGCAGCAAAGGCCGTCACACGCGGCATCTCAATCGTCGGCGCCATGAGCACCACGCCGAACCCGAGCAGAAACACCACACCGAGCTTCATAAAGGTGGAGAGATACCCGCGCGGCACCAGTAGCATCCAGCCGGGCAGTACCGAGGCGAGAAAACCGTAGCCGGCCAAGAGCCATACCAGCGTCGGCCGTTCAAACTCAAACCACCCGGCGAACGACGACTGGCTCACCACACGCCCGAACAGCACCGCCGCTATCAGCAGCACCACGCCGATCACCGACACTTCCGCCACCGCGCCGGGGCGAAACTTCTGGAGATAGAACCCCATGATGAAGCCGATGGGAATCGTCATCGCAATCGTGAACGTGCCCCAGGCATTGTGATAGAGTGCGTTCACAACCGCGAAGCCCAGCCCCGCCAACGCCACCACCACAATAAAGAGCACCGCCGTCGCCGTCGCCGTCCCGGTGATGGAACCAAGTTCATCATGCGCGATCTCAGGGAGTGACCGGCCATTCCGCCGCATCGAAGCCACGAGGATGATGAAATCCTGCACCGCGCCCGCGAGCACCGCCCCGATCACCAGCCAGAGAAAACCTGGGAGAAACCCGAACTGCGCCGCGAGCACCGGCCCGAGCAGCGGACCGGCGCCCGCAATCGCTGCAAAGTGATGGCCGAAAAGCACGACTTTGTTGGTGGGATGAAAATTCACTCCGTCGTTCATCCGCACAGCCGGCGTGACGCGCTGATTGTTCAACTCAACGACCTGCCTGGCCAGCCACCGGCCATAGAAGCGATAGGCCAACACATAGATGCAAGCCGCCGCCACGACGAGCCACAGACCGTTCACTTTTTCGTGAGGATTCACCACACCGACCACGTGGGCCAATGCCACGGCTCCAAGGACGGAGAGCAGTGCCCAGAGCAGATTTACAGCCGCTTTCATGCGCGGCATCCTAACACACGAACGGTCCCGGGGCACCTCGCACACAAGATAGGACAGTTGACTGCAGAGTAAGGAGAACCGCGCTCCGCGGGTGGCACAGATGTTCGATGTTCCCTTCGACAATCAGTCAGAATGGAACGAGTTCTAGTCAGAGCAGCATTTGGCGTCACGGTAAGCCCAAGGGTGCCCTCCTTCCCTCTTGTGATCTTGCAGTTTCTCCTCGCTTTCGACATATAGACCCCATGCTCACTCTGATTCAGTTTCCCTGGTCGCCGTTCTGCATCACGATCCGGCACATCCTGAGACGCCATCACATTCCCTTCAAGCCGCACAACATCGCCTTTCACGATCGCGCGCCGGTCATCACCGCGACGAAGGGAGCCGGCTACACCGTTCCCTGCCTCATCGATGTGAAACGCGGGATCTGCGACGTGACGGACTTGGGGCAAGAAGTCGCGCGCTACGTCGATCGACGGTATCGACTCAACCTCTTCCCTAAACGGCTCGATGGGCTGCAACTCATTCTCTCGCGCTACATCGAGCAGGAGTTGGAGACGGTGGGGTTTAAGGTGAACGATACCTACGTGATCCCGAAGCGCCCGCTGGTCGAACGCACGATGCTCATCCGCCACAAGGAGCGGAAGTTCGGAAAGGGCTGCGTCCGGGAATGGACCTCCCAGCGCCGGTCCCTGTGCGCCAAGTTTGCCGATCTGCTGGAGCCGATCGACAACATGCTGGCGGCTTCGCCGTTTCTCCTGGACGAGCGGCCACTCTTCGTCGACTACAACCTCTACGGGGTGCTCGAAAACTATCTCTTCAACGGCAAAACCAAGCTCCCCGCCTTGAAACACCTGCGCCGCTGGCATCGCAGGATGAAGAAACCAGACTAGAGACCAAATCCAGAGGTGATTCAGCCAGACCGGCTGGATTTGAACACCCTCGCATCCCCGACTTTGCTATACTTGCCCCCGCTATGTCGTCCGACACACCAGCTTCGCAGCCGTCAGGAAGAGATCGCCGCGAATATTACCGAATCACCGTTCCTCTGCCGATCCGCATTCAGCCCGAGACGGACAGCACGGAGGGCGAGTTCATCGAGAAATCCGTCAACATCAGTGGCGGCGGAATCGGCGTGACAGTCCCCGTGCTCTACAAGCCCGGCGAAGTTCTCTCTCTCTCTCTGCTCCTTCCCGCTCAGGTCATCTTCAAATCTTATATTGAAGTGTTGCGTCTTGATCCCATCCCGTATCCGGGCGGGACCTACCGCCTTCACGCCCGCTTTGTCAGAATGACCGCGCAGGACCGGGAATTGTTGATCAAATACATCACGCGGTTTCAACGCGACCACCTGCAAGAACACTATTCCTCATAACGCGGAGCACTGTCCGCTTGGCGCTCAGGCCAAGAAACACTTTCCTTCGTGTGTGCTGATCCTACTGCATCACAGGGCAGGCGGACTATCGTTCAACAGTCCGCCCGCGTCGCATGGTATCGCGTCGAGGGAGTGGTCTCGCCCCGGCGATGGCGTGTCGGTCCTGTCCGCATCAATAAATGACAAACTCCTTGGCGATCGTGCGACCTTCTCATAGACTGGTTGCGACGCATGGAGGAATTCCAGAGACAATGTCCGAGAAACAGTTTGAACAATTGGTGCGCCGTCTCGAATCCTACGCCCTGCAACATCCGACACCTTACAAACTGAAGGTCGCCCTGGTCGCCGCTCTCGGCTATGCCTATGTGCTGGCCATCCTCGGCCTGGCATTGGCCGTCAGCGCCTGGCTGGCTCTCTCGCTCAAAGATGGAGGAGCACATCTCAGCTCCACCAAACTGCTGTTCGGGCTTGGAGTACTGGCGGCGATCATCCTGCGCGCCTCCTGGGTACGCTTCTCCCCGCCGGCGGGCTATGAGGTCTGTCGGGAAGACGCGCCGCGCCTCTTTCTTCTCATCGACAAACTGACGACTGCATTGGGCACGCCACCATTTCACCATGTGCTCATCGTGAATGATCTGAATGCGGCCGTCGCACAGCGGCCACGCCTCGGCATCTTCGGCTGGTATCAGAATTATCTACTGCTCGGCCTCCCGCTCATGTTGGCCATGACGCCGGTCCAGTTCCGTGCCGTGCTCGCGCATGAGCTCGGCCACCTCGGCCACTCTCACGGGCGTTTCTCCGGATGGATCTATCGCACCCGCATGGTCTGGTCGCGACTGCTGGAAGAGCTGCGCGCCCGCGATCATTGGGGGTCGGTGCTCTTCACCAAGTTCCTGGACTGGTATGCCCCGTTCTTCAACGCCTACTCGTTTGTCCTGGCCCGCGCGCAGGAGTACGAAGCCGATCGTCAGGCGGCCCGGCTGGTCGGCGCGCACGCGATGAAAGACGCATTGGCGTCACTCCAGATCATCGCGCGTCTGATGGACGAACTCTATTGGCCCGCATTGAATCGCCGGACCATCACGAATCCCTCACCGCCCGCTTCGCATTTTGATGAGCTCATCACCGTATTGCAGCGCGTGACACCTCGCGACAGCATTCAGAAGTGGATGCGCGAGGCGATGCAGCAGACTACCGGCTATGCCGATACGCATCCGGCCTTGGCCGATCGACTGACGGCGCTGGACCAGCTTCCCGAGAAACCCAACGCGCCGGAACCGCCCGCCGACTTTCCCCATCTCCGCGACCCTCACGAGACCACAGCCGCAAACTATTATCTGGACGCGCATGCCACCACGACCCGCGAAGCCCTCGACCGCAGATGGGGGGAGTCCGTGGCTGACGAGTGGCAGCAGAAGCACGAAGAAATGGCGGCAGCGCGGGCACGCTGCCAAGCCTTAAGCGATAAATCCGCGACCGTCGGGCTCTCGATCGACGAGTTGTGGGAATATGCGCGCCAAATGGAAGCGCTCGAAAGCGACCGAGCAGCTCTGCCGTTGCTGCAACAATTGCTCATGAAGGCACCGACTCACGCAGCTGCGAACTTAGCGGTGGGCCGCCTCCTATTGGCGCAGGACGATCAAGCCGGATTGCAGTATCTGGAGAAAGCCCTCGCAGCGGACCGCGACGCAGTGATTCCAGCCTGCCAACTGGCCTCCAGTTTTCTGGAGCGTCGGGGTAACCACAAAGAGTCCATGCACTACCGCATCAAAGCTCAGCAGCAACGGCAGCAGCTCCTTGATGCCGATGCCGAACGCAGCACCATCAAGCCCGGGGACTCGTTCGAACCGCACGGACTGTCGAATGCGGTCGTTGAAACCATTGCCCGACAACTGGCATCGAGACCCGATATCCAGGCGGCTTATCTGGTCCGCAAGAAGGTGCAGACACTCACCAGAGTCCCCTGCTATACGTTGGTCATCATTCCGCACCGTGCCTGGTATGAGTTGAATGAGGAGGGTAGCAATCAGGCGCTCTTGGAGACGCTCCGCACGACGCTGACCCTCCCGGAGGACACCTACATCCTCATCGCTGACCAGCTGATGAAACACCGGTGGATCAATACCTTCAAATCCATCCCGCAATCCGCCATCCTAAGCACCCACACCACCGCTTCATAGCTCCCTCGACACCTTGCACCGGATCCCCCTCGAAAGGTGGAGGAAATTCTTGGTACAGGGCGCCGCTTTGCCGTACTTTTCCTGCTGTCTTCCGCTCGGCGTCGCTGAGAAATCCCCGACACTCGACGCGATCCCTCAAAACACCAGCAAACTGACCTATCCGGCCGGCCACGCTTCGGGATATTTCGCTGGTCTCTGCCTTGCACTGAAACCGGTATCGGCTTTCCACTGAAAGGAGTCCGGCGATGACGTTCCTCATGGTTATCATGCTGGCCACGCTGCTTCCCTTTCCGATTGTGGTCGGTGCGCTGGCGCTGGAAGAAATCCGGGCTGATCGCCGACGTTCCTCTCATCTCAGCCGATCAACGCGGAGTCAGCCGGCATCGGATTATTGATCGATTAAGAAGAAAGGCCGCCCATGTCCGATCCACGCCACCACGCTCGCATCCCCGTCAACCGGCGGGGCTTCATGCACCGCAACGGAGCCACCAGTCTCTGCACCCTCGTGGATCTCACCACGCAGGGACTCCAGATCTCCGCTGAACTTCCCCTGCTGGTCGGAGACCGGGTGGAGATCGAATGTGACCTGGACGCCACGAATAGAATTCACTGCGCGCTCACGCTGACCCATGCCGCGGGCAGACACGCCGGGGGCCGCCTCGTCGATATCTCCCCCGAACATCACCGCCGCTTGATGGATTTTGTTGATCGGCAGAGCGCGGCCGTCCACAACAGCCGCTCACCGCGTTGACTCCCGTTCGCCGGCATCCGCAGCCCCTCCAAGGAGGGATACTTTTGCCGCCTCATACCAGGCTACACTCCGGCCTGCCATGGAACAGGCCAAACCCTATCAGCGTGCACAGTATCGCTTGCCGCTACCCGCAGCCTATCCTGTGATGTTTGCAGGCCCCACCGCCATCGGCGAGGGCACGCTCACCAACCTTTCGGTTCTCGGCTGCACGATCGAATGTGCAACAATCCCGCCCTATGCAACGAACCTGTTGCTAAGGCTGATTCTGCCTGATCAGAACGAGTCACTCCCGATCGATGAAGCGGAAGTGCGATGGATAGATGAGCGGCGGATCGGGGTTCACTTTAGAAAAGTGGAGCGTGCGGCCAATCTCCGCCTCCACGGATTTGTGTGGGACCGAATGCTCGAACGACTGCAGATCATCAAGCAGCAGCGCGCCGCCTCTTAGCGCCTATCCTGTGGCGCTGTCGCCTTCCCGACCACGGTCAGACAGAGCAGCCCGATCCCGATCCAGACCAGCTCGCGGAATCGCCGCAGCAGCGCAAAGGTGATTCCGGTGACATCGGAATAGCCGAAGGCTTGGAGCAACAGCAGATTTCCGCCATCCTGCGCACCAAGGCTGCCGGGAATGAAGAACGTCCCTCCTTTGATGAAGACGGAGAGGGCCCCGATAGAGATCGCCGACCACGCATCGGCCGGCCCTCCGAGGTAGTAGATGATGACGAACACTTCCAGCGCCTCAGCCAACCACCCCAGAAAGTACAAACCGGTGGACGCACAGAACACCGCCTGGTGCTGGGTATAGAAATTCAGAATGGTCTGATCAAGCGCCCGGAACTTGTCTTCCCTTGCTTCGAGAAAGCCGATCCGAACACCGAACTTTCGTACCGTCTCCAACATCCACATAAAGAGACCGCGCCGCTGCACGAACACAAAGGCCACGATCCCGAAGGCTAACAGCCCGATGCTCAGCAACCCCGCCGCCACGACCTGCCCCGAGGAACCCTGCGCGCCCAGAATCCAGAAGCCCAACGCGATCCCTAACAGAATGAACAGCACCTGCGCAATCGTCATGGTGGTCTTGGCAATGACGACGGAGGCCAACCCTTCCACCATCGGCACGCCGGACTTCTGCAGCAAGTACGCTTTGAGCGGTTCGCCGCCGACATAGGCCGTCGGCGTCGTCATGTTCACCACTTCACCGGCGGTGCGAACGGCAAAGACCTGCAGGAACGATACCGACTGTCCGGCCGGACCAAGCGTAATCTTCCAGCCATAGGCCTCGACGGCATACATGACGAACGAGGGAATGAGGATGACACCCAGGGCCGCGGGTCCGAGCCTGGTTGCGGCCTCGTAGATATTCCCGGGACCGATGTGCCAGACAATGAGACTGAGGGTGAGACAACCGACGAGGAGTAGTAGAAGTCTAAGCACGGAGAATCGCGGATGGACGAATCACCCACAACATCAGTACGGCAAAGACGAGGGAGCCGGCTGACGCCATCCAGAGAAACCAGTCCAGCTTGCCCAACAACGCCGCGATCAGGACGATCACGGAAAAATCGCGGCTGGCGACATTCTTGAGCATAAACTCCGACCAGGCCGCCTGCACAGGCGTCCTCCAGCCGCTGGCCGTGTTGATCTTCTGCGCCCGATTGACCAGCAGAAACGAGAATGCATTCCCGAGCACAGCAACCGCACCCAGCGCGAGCGGAATCCAGGCCTCGTCCTGTCCGGCCATTTGCCGGTAGGTCCCCACAGCAATGCCGGCGAAGATGGCCATATGCACGACGTTATCCATCGCAATATCGAGCCAGGCTCCGAACGGAGACTCAGTAAAGGTGAGACGGGCCACTTCGCCGTCGCAACAATCGATCACCGCCGCAAATTGAAACAGCACCGCCGCCACAATAGCCGCCTCATAAATCCCGACCCCGAACCCCACAGCGGCCAGCAGCCCTAGAACAGTCGCCAGCATGGTAATGGCGTTGGGCGAGGCCCCCATGGCCAGAAAGATCCGGGTAAACCAGCGGGACACTTTTCGATTGAAGTAGCGATCGACAAATCCCTCGAACTCACCCTTGAGTGAGGAGAACAGCTTCCGTTCGGCAACCGGCACATCGGCCTGCGTTCGGACATCCTGATACCATTGGGAAGGATGCCCGTCCGTCCGCAGGACCCGCACCCGTCCATCGATCGCCGCCCGTTCAATCCATCGTCGAATTGGCACAGCGCCGGGAGGTGATTGAACGTCCTGCGCCGCGGCCATGAGGCCGGCCGGCAGGACCAGCAGATCCGCGGCAACCAGTGTCGTATCCTCCCCACGGGTTGTTCCGAGCGCCAAGAGCCGCTCGGCCTGTACTTTGACCGGAACCCGTCGATCTCCCGCTCCCCGCTGCACCACCGGCTGCGCCACCAGAATGGCTTGTCCCTCTTGTACTTCACGACGCAGACCTTCGATCAGCGTGCGCGAGAACACGCCCCGCACGCTCGCGACCAGACAGAATCCATGGACTTCCGCCGCCATCGCTTCCCAGGTGCGCGGATCATCGAGCGGGAACTCCCGGATCGGCATCCACCGCACGGGAATGGTCACGCGCGGTCCGCGAGACAGCGCCTGCTTGAGTAGATCTTCTTCCGGGCCTGTGAGCACGATGAGCTGCCGGATCCCGGCTCGTTGCAGCGTCAGGACGGCACGTTGAAAGAGCCCGATGCCCACGACTTGCGTCAGAGGACCGGGACTGCCTGGCACGCGCTCGATGGAATCGCCGAAGACACTGACCGACGGCAGCAGAATGGCCGTTGCCAATCCCTGAACTTCCGCGCGATGCTGGATAAGACTTTCGCTCATGGTCGCTCTCGTTGCTCGTATCTCGTCGTTCGTCGCTCGCAGAACCGCCTACGCTTCACGAGTGACGCTTCACGAATCACGACCTCCGTCATAGCCTCGGCAGGATTTCCCGCTCAGCTCTCGTCACATCTTCCGGAAAATCGATCTCGGTCCACGGCAACCCGCCGATTTTTTCATGACCGACCTTCACATCGCGGAAGAAGTCGATCAGTGCGTCTTCATACTCCATCTGCCAGGCCTCCCGGTCAACAAACTTCCGGAGCGACGCAACGATATGCGGTGAGTCGGCCTGCCGCACTTTGAGAAACCCCACGCCTTCCCCGGCATATTCATATCGGGGCGGCATGGTTTTCGTCAGCGCGATCACCCGCCCGCCTTCGACCACGACCATACATTCTTCACCGGTCTGCTTCACCGATTCATCCATGAGCAGCGCATTCTCGTAAGGGGAGTTCACCAGCCGTTGCAAAATCTCCCGATGAAAGAGCACATCCGCATCCATGACGATCGTGTCATCGGTGAAAGCCGTCCGGGCGATCCACAAGGAAGAGATGCTGCCCCGATGGAACTGCTCGTTCACCAGGAAATTGACCCGCACTCCGCAGGCGTCGGATTCGACAGCAGCACGAATCATCTCCTGCTTGTAGCCCACGACGATGTCGGCCTGACGGATCCCCACACTGGCCAACAAGGTCAGATACCGGTGCAGCAGGGTCTGCCCCCCGATCTTGATAAGACACTTCGGGTGATGCTGTGTGACAGGCCAGAGTCGTTTGCCGACTCCCGCTGCCAGGATGATTGACTTCATGCCGGTTTACATGCCTGTTCGAAGGAGTCGAGAAATCCGGTCAGCTGCGCCTCGGTCAGCGCACCCATATTGGCCACGCGGAAGATCTTGCTTTCCAATTGTCCCTGCCCCGCATAAATGACATAGCCCTGCGCCTTGAGGCGATCGTGCAACTGGTCATAGGTCACACCGTCGGGAAGCGAATAGGCGGTAATGGTATTCGACTGGCGCTCGGGCGTCAGCATCGGCTTGATTCCCAGCTTGGCCATGCGTGCGCGAATCAAAGTCGACGCCTTCTTATAGCGTTGAATGCGGTTGGCCACACCCTCTTCCAGCAATTCACTCAGGGCTTCATCGAACCCGTAAAACACCTGCACCGCCGGCGTAAAAGGGATCGTGCCGCGGCCTTGATCATCGACATAATGCGTGAGGTGGAGATACCACGAGCGTTTGGGATACTGACGCATCCGCTCAAGGAACCCCTTGCGCACCAGCACGAACGATACGCCCGGAAATCCTTGGATACATTTGCCGGCGGTGCCCGCCACCATGTAGATATGCGACCCGGCGATATCGATAGCTTCTCCGCCCAGCCCGCTGACTGCGTCGAGAATGAATGCGCGGTTCTGACTGTCGACTACATCGGCAATCTCTTTCACCGGATTGATCAGGCCGGTGGTGGTTTCATGATGGACCATCGCCACCGCATGCACTTCGGGATGCTGCCGCAATGCCAGCCGGAGACGCTCAGGATCAGGCCTGGCGGTCCAGTCGTACTTGAGCTCGGATACGCCCAGCCGGTGCAACCCAACCATCTGGGACAGACGCTCCCCGTACACACCGTTATTCAGCACCAACACCCGCTTGCCGTGGGGGATCGCCGACATCAGGGCGGATTCAACTGCCGCGGTGCCGGAGCCGGTGATGAGAACTGCGGCATAGTCGGCTTCCGCCCCCGGCACAAAGGCCTTCAGCAACTTGCCTTGAATCCGGAGCAGCAGTTCGGTGAACTCCGATTCCCGATGGCAGATATCCGGCCGCAACAACGCCTGCCGCACACGCTCTGATACATTGACAGGGCCTGGATTGAGAAGAATCATTGTGTGAAACCTTGTAATGCGTGACGCGTGACGCGTAACACGCAAATCCGGAAATATCTGACCCTGTCACCTGTCACTCGTTACCTCTCACTCAATCGCTTTCATAAACCGCTTCGTGATATCCGGCGGGTCCAGCAATACCCGCCCGGCATCTTCGGCAAATTCGTTGACCTTGATCAGCAACATGCTCGGCCCGTCTTTTTTCAGCATATCTTTGAACTCATAGACGAGATCTTCGCGGTCAAGCACGCGCTCCACGTTGACATACCCGGCGGCCTTGGCCACTTTCTCCAGCGGCACGACGTTCGAAATCGTCGGCTGGTTGCCGGTCGTTCCGTACACTTCGTTATCAAACACCACGTGAATAAAATTCTTCGGCTTCAAGGCTCCGACGGTCGCAAGCGTCCCCATTCCCATCAGGACGTTGCCATCGCCGTCAAACGTGATGACCTGCTTCTTCGGCTTCGCTAACGCCACACCCAATGCAATCGCCGGAGCATTCCCCATGGAACCGATCATATAGAAGTGCGTGGGGCGATCCGCAATCTTATGGACTTCGCGCGAGGGGAAGCCATTGCAGACAATCACCGGCTGGTCCGTCAGCAATTCCAAGAGCGCGGCCAGCGCCTGCGCCCGGCTGATCAGGGTTCCTTCTTCAGGTCTCATGGATGCAACCCTTTCACGACACCCTTGGTAATTACCAGCGCAACGGGAATGCGCTGCTTCATAAAGGTCTCGGCCACCCATTTGAAGTCCTCGACTGCGGTTTTCTCGGTCAACGTCCGGTGCGGAATCTTCATGGTGTCGAGAAATTGCGGCATCACCTCGCCCATCACCAGATGCTCCGGCGCATCCTTGCCGCCCTGACCCCGCCAGGACACGATGAGAATACAAGGCTGCCGATAGATCTGATTCAAGGAAATGAGCGTATTGAGGGAGGTGCCGAGGCCGGAATTCTGCATCAGGACGGCGGGAATTTTCCCTGCCATGTAAGCGCCCGCCGCCATCCCCACCGCTTCGTCTTCCCGCACCGCCGGCGTGTAGAGCCGCCGCACCATCAATTCCGCAATAATGCCGCCCAGGATCGAGTCCGGTACTCCGGTAAAGAAGTCGACCCCCATATCCTGCAGCGCCTGAACGAATGCATCGCTTTCAATCATCTCTCTCCCGATCGTTTGCCGGTACCGTTGTGGAAGAACCCGCCCGCATAGAAGTTGGTTCCAAAAGCCGGCGCATTATAAGACAGGGCTGCGCACATTCTCAACAAAACATCCGGTTGCGCCGGCCTCGACGCCATGGTAGCGTGCGAGAATGGATCGCTTTGGGAGCATCTTGCGACACCATGAGTAATCATCTGCTCCGTCATCTCCTCCTCGGGCTTGTCTGTGTTTCCAGTGTGCTACACACGTGGCCGGCGTCTGCTGTCCCGATGATCAACGACCCGAAAGGGTTTCAGAATATCGCCTGGGGCACTTCATTGACCGGACGCACCGATGTCATGCCCGCACGAACCAGCGCCCATGTGATCGAATATCGCTCCACGACCGGCCCTGCGATCTTTGCCGGGGCTGAGATGACCAGCATTCTCCTCCTGTCGGTCGATGATCAATTCGCCCGCGTAACCATTCGCTACCAGGGCGAACAGACTCACGCCCAGGTCATGCGATTTCTCGAAGCCCAATTCGGACCGTTGGAGCGCATCCCCGGGCAGATGGCGCGAGGCCTGAATCAGCAATATAATTGGCGTGGGCCTGAAACCGAGATCAATGTGACCTATCAAGCGAACACCGAACGCGGGTTTATCTTCATCGACAGCCGCACGCTGGCACCGCGATTCAACGATCACATTACGGACTCCGCAGAGTAAGGGAATCTGAAACACGATGTACCGCTTCCCATTGCGCCTGACCACCATTCATCTTGGACTGCTGCTCCAGACAGCTCTGGCGTTCGCCGTGCCGATTCTTAACGATCCAAACGGGTTTGAAGGGTTGCCCTGGGGGTCGGCGCTGACGGAAGACGCCCAGTACAGCAAAGTCGAAGAGGCCGGGCAACTGCTCTCCTATGAGTTGAAAACCGGAACCCCGACGCTCGGAACCATTCCAGTTGAGGTCCTACGTTACACAACTTTTGACGGGAAGTTCGGCCGCGTGCTCGTCCGGTACCAGGGCAAAGACACGCACGAACAAATTCTGACCTATCTACAAACCAAGTACGGTCCGCTCGATCGCACGCCGGGACAGATCTCGGTCGGCCCGATCCGCGTCTATGCCTGGCATGGCTTCGACACGGAAATTACACTCCGGTACGAGTCCCGGATCGAACGCGGGATCATCTTTTTCGAAAGCCGCATCCTGCGAGAAAAACTCTCAGAGGGAAATTCCGGCACTGTGTTTTAGCACCACCCCTTACAAGCCAGAGCAAGGTTTCACCTAATACCTGGCAATTCTCCCTTCTCTGCAACATACTGTCCATTGTTGCGTCACTCTACTTCCTGAACAGCGAAGCTCCCCCCCTTCTTCCATGGGGATTGATCCCGTCCTATGAGGGGATTCTAAGTGACAGAGGACTGAAGTAGAGTGCGCCGGTGTAACGACCGACAAGAGATGCATACCGGTTTCTGGAGGTGTTCATGAAACGGCCGTCGCCAACTTCGGTTAAGCCTTTGCAACCAGCCTATTCCAGCTTAGATAAACGCTTTTCCGAACGGGTCGCGATCACCTGTCCGGTACGCTACTCAGGAGAAGTATCAACACAGCCTCATAAGGGCGAGGGAGTCACGAAAGATCTCTCTCTCTCAGGCTGCAAGATGATCAGCGAACGCCCCGTCACTCGTGGAACATTGTTATCATTGGCAATTGCACTGCCCGACGGGCTAGGTCCTTTGAGGCTCACATCTGCCCATGTCGTCTGGGTATCGGGGTGCCATTTTTCTGTCCGCTTTATGCAACTCAGCCAGGCCGACCGCAAACGCATTCAAGCCTTCCTCTGGAAAAATATTACCCACGACACGGTACAGAGCCAGCGGGCTCGTTTCCGGTTGGTGTAGTAGGGATTGCGGTATAGCTGAATCCCTGCTCCCGGCTTGATCGACCCTCCCTCCTCAAATCAGACTCAGTCCGCTCACTCGAATCCCCGCATCCAGAAGAAGACTCATTTCAAAACAAACCTCCAGAATCCAGTCTCACAGCGATTCCACGACAAGGTCCGTTTCCCCCAATGTTTGAACAGTTGCCGGCTCTTCGAACGCCTGTTCCCCCTCTTCGGGAGGGTGGTCTGCCCCCCGCCTAGGGGGCTGTCAAACTGCCGGTCCTACGGTACCTTCAAACTGTCAGGCAGCGCATTATGGAAGAACGGATCCGCACAAGGACATCTCACACACGCTCTATCACCTACGGAAATGGAGATCTCACGCAATGAGTTGGTGGAAGACAGAATCAAAATCCTCCGGACAAGTCCTCGAACCTGGAACGGAACAGCGCCGGGAACCGCGCATCGGCGGAATATTCAAGGTGCGCTATTCGGGCGCGGACGAACAGAAGATCGTGATAGGCCACGCGACCATCGTCGACCTGAGCCGCCATGGCTTCGGCCTCACGGGTACTCGGGGACTCAAGCAAGGGATGGAACTCGCGTTATTTCTCGAGTTGCCCGGTTCTGAACGCCCACTCTGCATCCCGCAGGTTCGGGTGCTCTGGCTGAAGGGCCACCGGTGCGGCATGCAGCTCCCACCGCAGAAGGTCGGAACGATGGATTGGATGGATGCGCTCCTCGACTGTCACTAGATCACAACGCCTGTCATGGCGGGAAAGGATCCGGTTATGAAACTGCAGCCTGCCCAGAAGACACCACGACCTCTCAGCAGCCCCATGTCCGAGCAACGCGGGGGCAACCGTATCCCCCTCTCCTTCGGCCTCATGTATTCAGGACTGGACGACTCCAACGTCATCATGGGCGATGGAACAGTCGTTGACATGTCGCGGGGAGGACTGGGTGTCCGTGGCAACCAACCGGTCAAGGTCGGTATGGATCTCACCCTGTTTCTCTACCTGCCCGACAAGGAAGATCCGCTCTTTGTCGTTCAGACTCAAGTGGCATGGGTTCATGGACATCGGTTTGGCGTGCAGCTTCAACACATGTCAGTCCAGGAAGAACACCGGCTCCATCTGTTCCTCCAATCATTCTCCCGCACCAGCGGGAAAGCCTAACGGGAGCATCCACAATGTCTTCAGCCGCTACACAACAGCATCGCCAATCAGGGGCAGACCAGCGACAGACCTATCGTATCACCGTGACCCGGCGCCTGCGATATGCGAAGCGCCATAAGACAAGCCGGGCCGGCAGCGCCCTCCTGCAGGATCTCTCCGATGCCGGATGCAGCCTTCAAACCAGAAGCTGCTTCCATGTTGGGGAGAGGCTGGCCCTGGTCCTCGAGCTTCCTCAGACGGTGTTGATTACGGATGCGCAGGTCGTCTGGATCGACGGGGCCCGATGCGGACTGAGTTTTGCGCGCGTAAGCCCGCTCGAACGTTCACGCCTTCGCCGGTTTCTCTGGAAACATCTCCCAGATGCCGCCATGAGCGATCTCCTCCCGCTCTTCGCCGTGGTCGAAGAGCCGCACCATTCGCAGAGGCGTCCACAGATGCTGCGATAACACGGATACCCAGCCGATTCGCCCCATTGCTTGTCTTCTCCAGTCCGACCATGCTAGTTTTCCAGTGAGTAAATACTCACTTACCAGATCATGACGCGAACACCCCGACCAACCAGACGATCCAGTCAGGAGCGCCAGGCCAGTCTTATCCAGGCAGCCACAATGCTGTTCGCCAAAAAAGGCTTCAACGGCACCACCACCAAAGAAATTGCCAAGGCCGCCGGTATCAGCGAAGCCCTGGTCTTCAAGCACTTCCCGACCAAACGCGCGCTCTATGCGGCCATTCTCGCGGAAAAAGTCACGGTCAGCGAACTCCTCAGCGCCATCGAAGAATCCGCCAAGAAACGGGACGACCGGCGCGTGTTCACCTTAATCGCCAGCTACCGGATTCGCCCCGGCGTCGACCCTACCTTACTGCGACTTTTGCTCTTCAGCGCTTTGGAAGGACACGAACTGTCCGACATGTTTTTCGGCAAGCACCACAAAGTATTCTACGACCATCTGGCAACCTATATTCAATCGCGGGTTGAAGACGGCGCCTTTAGACAGGTCGATCCCCTCTTGGCCGCCCGTGCCTTCGTCGGCATGGTCGTACACCATCGCCTGTTGCACGAAATCTTCGGCGTACCGATGGACCGCTCGCACAGTGACACCGTCTCCGCCTATGTAGACATATTTCTCCACGGGCTCGTGGTAGTGCCTCCGCCAGGCCGCGCCAGGAAGTTAAGGACCAGGACATGAAGTCGCTGAAGCAACACCCATTCGTAATTCTCGGAGTCATCATTTTCTTTGCCGTCACAGCTCTGGTGGTATTTCGTTTGAGCAGCGGCGCCAAAACCGACAACAAGAGGACTCGCGTCATTACGGTCGGAACGACCACCCCGTTGAAACAGGATCTCCCCATCCGTCTGGCCTACACAGCCGACATCATCCCCAACCAGGTGGTAAACCTCTTCTCCCGCGTCGATGGCTACATCGCCAAAATTCACGTGGACAAGGGGGATCACGTCAAAGCAAACCAATTGCTGGTTGAGATCGACCATACCGACTATCAGCATGCCGTTAATCAGGCCAAAGCTAACCTCGCGGCAGCCAAAGCCAAGGTCACGCAGCAGCAAGCGGCCGTTCGCAATGCGACGCTGACGCTCAACAGGATGCAGGCACTCATTAAGGACCAGTTTGTGTCCCAGCAAGATTTGGATACCGCGCAGGTCAACTTCGACGGCGCCTCCGCCGCCCTGGAATCCCTCCAGGCCCAGGTCAAGCAGATGGATGTTGCGCTCGCCCAGGCGGAGACGAATCTCGCGTACTCCTTCATCCGCGCACCCTTTGCCGGCTATGTCGCAGAACGAAACCTCGATCCAGGCGCCAATGTCACGAGCGCCACCGCCGGCAGTTCGACAAATTCGCACGGGATCCTGAGCCTGCACGAGATCGAGACGGTGAGGATTTTGATCGAAGTCGTCGAGAAAGACATCCCTCTCATCCACATCGGGCAAAAAGCGGAGGTCCGCGCCGAAGCCTATCCCGATCGTGTGTTTGACGGGACCGTGACGCGCATCGTTCAAGCGCTCAATCGTGCCACTCGCACCATGACCGTCGAGATTGATCTGCCCAACAAAGACGGTGCGCTGAAAGGCGGCATGTTCGCGCGCGTCGAAGCCTTGGTGGGCACCCACCAACAGGCCGTGCAGATCCCGATCGATGCCGTCAGCCGGCTGGAAGACATGCAGTACGTCTACATCGTGCGGGACGGCAAAGCCCAACGCGTGAATGTCGAGATCGGAGCCCGCGAGGAGAATCGCGTGGAAATTACCAAGGGCTTGAGCGGTAGCGAACAAGTCATCGTGTCAGGCAAGGATCTCGTTCACGATGGAACCCCCGTCCAGACACAGCCGCTCAGCCCAGTGAAGGGTGACGGGTGATGAGTGACCGGTGGTCCAGCAACCGATGCTCTGTAATCCCTAACTCATCACTGATCACGCATCACACATCACTGCGTCCATCATGTGGCTGACCTTACTCGCATTACGAAATCGCATCGGCATCCTGATGCTCTCGCTCGCGATGGTGGTGCTGGGCGTCACCTCGCTGGAGCGGCTCCCCGTCGATCTGTTTCCCAACATCCAGGTGCCTGTCGCCTTCGTGGGGGTCATCTATAAGGGCGCACCGCCGCTCGACATCGAACAAAGCGTCGTCTATCCGATCGAAAAAGCCGTGAGCTCCGCCTCTAACGTGGAGCACGTCGAATCCTTTTCCAAGCAAGGCATCGGCGCGGTCCAGATCTGGTTCAACTGGGGCGCCGACATCAACGTCGGCCAGATGGAGGTGATGCAGCGCATCACCCAGATTCTGAACAGTCTGCCGCCGGGAATCCTCCAGCCCTTTATCGTCAAGTTCGACGTCTCCAACATCCCGGTATCGTTCGTCACGGTCTCCAGCGATGATCTGGATGAGCGGGCCCTCTACGATCTGGCTTACAACACGATCGCCCCGCAGATCGAGCAGATCGCCAACGTGGCCGCCGCGACGGTGGAAGGCGGGAAGATCCGCCAGATCAACATCAACCTGGACCCGGCTCTGCTCAACGCGCGCGGGCTGTCGATCCTCGACGTCGTGAAGTCCGTCAAAGCGGCCAATCTGATCCTCCCGTCAGGCGATTTGAAGGCCGGCAATCTCGACTACAACGTCTTCACGAACAATCAATTCAAGACCGTCGATCCGATCCAGGACGTCATCGTGAAAGTGAATCAGCAGGGCAACCCCGTCCGCGTCCGGGATGTGGGAACGGTGACCGACTCCTCCGACATCCAGACCAATATCGTCCGCACCGACGGCACCAGGGCCGTGTATCTCCGTGTGAACAAGCAACCCATCGCCAACACCGTGGGAGTCGTGGACGCCCTCCGCGCAGCCCTCCCCAAGATGATCGGCATTCCGCCCGGCGTAAAACTCGGCATCTCCTTCGATCAGTCGGTCTACATCCGCCAGTCCATTCAGAACCTGATCGAACAGGCCCTGCACGGGTCGCTGCTCGCCGCCGCCGTCATTCTGATTTTCCTGCGCAATCTGACGAGCACCCTGATCATTTCCGTCTCAATTCCGCTCTCAATCCTGGTGACGTTCATCGTGCTCTACTTCACCGGCCAGACGCTGAACGTCTTTACGCTGGGAGGGCTGGCCCTGGGCATCGGCCGGCTCGTCGACGATTCGATCGTCGAACTGGAAAACATTCAGCGGCATCTGAACACGACGCCGCGCCGGTGGGATGCCATTCTGGAAGCCGCCCGCGAAGTCGCCATGCCGATCTTCGCCTCGACCGTCACGACCGTGGTCGTCTTTTTGCCCATGTTCTTCGTCGTGGGCATCGCGCGCTTGTTATTGATCCCGCTGACCGTCACCATCGCCATCGCCCTCTTCACGTCGTTTTTCATCTCGCGCACGGTCACCCCGGCGCTCTGCTATAAATTTCTGAAGCCCGAGCAGGAGGCCCACCGGTCCATGCCCACCTGGTTCGTGCACCTCATGGACTGGAGCCGTGACCGCTACGAATCGCTGGACCGGAGCTACGAGGACTCGCTGCACTGGGTGCTCGCGCACCGGCGCCTGTTCATCACTACCATCGTCCTGATCTTCATCGGTTCCCTCATGCTGCTCCCGATGATCGGGACGGAGTTCCTGCCGGTCTCAGACGAAAGCCAGTTCCGTATCGTCCTGCGCGCCCCGGTCGGTCAGCGCGTGGAGAAAACTGAACAGCAGGTCGCCGAAGTCGAACGGGTGCTCAGAGAAAACATTCCGCCCGATGAACTGGAAACGATGGTCT
>Ga0209253_10000115_pt1 | contig 57079 bp, 56 predicted proteins | sample FrelakmetBRP12BR_FD_187145 | JGI IMG/M metagenome (GOLD analysis project Ga0209253, IMG submission 187145) | Freshwater lake sediment microbial communities from the University of Notre Dame, USA, for methane emissions studies - BRP12 BR (SPAdes)... | ecosystem: Environmental > Aquatic >...
AGCGCCGGCGCCTGGAACGCGCGTAGGGTTGCAAGCCAGAAGGCGAGTAGAAGCAGGGGAAGGGCCGCCAGGGACGCCGCCAGGACGGAGGTTCGCCCGCCAAACAGGATGGCCGTGCCCATGGCAGCCCCGGCGGCCGCCAGTCCAGTGACCGCGCCAAGGCGGACGGGCAGCGCCATAGCGGTCGCAGCAGTTTCGACTTCACCGGAGATCCTGCCTGCCGGCATCAGAGTGCCTCCTGCCGATCACCACACAAGACGCCCTGGCGAAGAGAAACCGAATTGGCGCCAGGTGCGATCAAGCGCACGGAAGGATGAGCGAAACCGGGCTACCAGCCCCTCGGCACCCAGGCAGGATAGGCTTGCTCGGCCAGGTGGTCCAGGCCAACGTCCCACGGCAGGTCCTGCCGCAAGCTACGGCGCCTGCGCGGTGTCCGAAGCGCAAGCAGGTGGGCCTCCACCGCGTCCAGCACGTAGGCCAGGGCGGCGGACAGCGTCCGATAGGCAACCCCGTGACGCGGCAATCGGATGGGAGCCGGGAAGAGGGTCAGACTGGTCGAGGATCGCATCGTACGCCTCCTACGACAAGCAGCAGGGCGCCCCCGGTGTGACGGATACGATCTTCAGGTTGAGCCCGGTGACGCGGGCCAGCACAGCCGGCAACGCCGATTGATCCGGAAGCGTCGCCACGAGCAGCGTATGCCTCGGATCCGAACTGCAAGCGACGAACGAGACGTCCAGGCCCTTGAACCACTCTCCCCAGCGCGGCGCGACGATGCCCTCCACCTCGATGGAGTACTGGACGGCTTGCAGCCTGGGCGATGAAGGGTTCATGCAGATACTCCAATAGCCACACGGGGGGTGGAACGGTCAGTTTGCCCGGCCACCCAGAGGCGGACAGGCGCCGTGCTTTCAACCGGGTCTGGGAATGTGGGTCGCCAGCCCCCACACTGGGGAGCCGGGCAGTCGGGCAACGGGCGGGTCGAGAGAGGCAGCCTGATCATCACAGCCTGACTCTAGGCGCGGCTCATGGGGGCCGTCATCCCCAACCTTGGGGAAACCTGCGTGTGGGACGTGTCCGGCGACGAAGGGGGCTAGATCAGCCCAAGCTCGCGGGCGACATCGAGGGCTTCCAGACGGGTGTGAACGCCGAGCTTGCCGTAGACCGCCTTGGTGTGCGATCGGACCGTGCTGGTGGCAACGCACAGCTCGTCGGCGATCTCGGAGCTGGAGAGCGTCGAGGCAAGAAGGCGCAAGACCTCCAACTCCCGCTCACTGAGGGGCTCCTCGAGCCGGGGCTGGCGGGCCGCCCCTAGGGCGGGGCTGGTAGGAGCTGGGGCGGCCGTCGGCTCCTGCGCGTGGCGCAGCGACTGGGCGTAGGCATACGACGGATCGGCGGCAGGGACTCGGGCCAGCAGGGCGTCGGCGGCGGGGCCGTAGTCGAGGAACAGCCGGACGTAGCCGCGCGGCTCGGCGCGGTGCAGGCAGTCGAGGAAGTGAGCCAGAGCCTCCTCGGGGGACCCAAGGGATGCCTCAAACAAGGCACATACCAGCGCGGCTTCAAGCTGCAGGCCGAGGGCATCGGTGGACTCGAGCAGGCGCAGGGTCCGCCGGGCGAGTGAGAGGCCGGCCTGGGCCCGTGCGCGGTCTGTCCGGGACTCGTGCAGCAGGAGCTGGGTGTGCGCCAGGTACAGGGGATGGTCACGGAAGACGAACTCCCCATCCGGCGGAAGGGGATTCTCCCGCGCCCAGGAGCGGGCCCGCTCGAGACAGGCAGGGTCATGCGCGCTGCGGACGCACAGGCGCGCTTCCTCGGCCCGGCTCAAGGCGTGCAGCCAGGGGGAGCGCCCCTGCACCACCCGCTCGAGGCGGTGCAGCAGGCTCAGCGCAGCAGCCGGATCGCCGGCAGCGTGCAGAGCTCTGGCGAGATGAGTGTAGCTCTCGAAGAGGGCGTCGGTCTGCTGCCACTGCTCGGCAAGGGCGCGGCTCTGGCGAGCGGCGCGCAGGGCTTCCTCGAGCCGATTGCGCTGGCGCTCTACCTCGCTCAAGCGGGCGTAGCCGAAGGCCGCGATCGGCAGGCGCCGTCCGCAGCGGCGCAGGTAGTCCTCGTGCAGGGCCAGGATGCGCCGACAGGTGGCTTCGGCTTCGCCCAGCTGACCCATCCAGATCTGGATCCCGGCCAGCGTGGCCAGGCCGCGGGCGGGCGCCGGCGCGTGCTCGAGGTCCTGTCCGGGGCTATCGGCCTCGGCCAAGGCATCGGCTGCCGCCCGCAGTTCTCCCTGATGCCGCAAGGCCATGCCCAGGCAGACAAAGGCGTAGCGCCGTGTCGTGCGATCGCTGAGCGGCAGGCCTGCCAGCGCCTGGCGCGCCAGGTGGATGGCTTGAGCGTGGTGGCCACCCATCACGGCCAGGTTGGCCTCGATGGCGGTCATGTGAGCGAGGGCGTGGCGCAGCTCGACCACCTTCTGGGAGTCAGGCTCATCCTCGAGGGCGCGCAGCCCTTCCCGCACCAGCTCGCGTGACTCGGCCAGCTCCTCGCCCATGGTTGAGGCTTCGCCCGAAAAGGAGTGCGCCCACAGCTGCGCGATGCGCAGCCACGGCCCCGCCCGCAGCCAGGTTTCCGTGTAGGCATGCAGCCAACCGAGCACCGTTTCCAGCTCCCCCTGGAAGACGAGGGCCAGTCCGTTGGCGCGGATGAGCTGCCCGATGCGTTCGTGGTCGCGCGCTTCGAGGGCGTACTGGATAGCGTCGATGACGTCGCCGTTGGCCTCGTACCACTGGCTGGCGCGCCGGTGCACGGTGGCGACACCGTCCGGATCGCGCTCCTTCTCGACGGAGCGCAGGAAACTGCGCATGAGGGAGTGGTAGGCAAACCACAACCGCTCACTGTCCAGGGGCACGACGAACAGGTTGGCCGCCTCCAGCCGGCGCAGCATGGCCTGGCCGTCGTTCTGCCCGGTGACGTGGTCACACAGCGCGGCATTGAATCGGTCGAGCAGGCTGGTTTGCAGCAGGAAGGTGCACACATCGGGCGGCTGCTGGGCGAGCACCTCCTCCATCAGGTAGTCCAGCACGAAGCGGTCGCTGCCGGCGAAGGCCTCGATGAATGCGTGCCGGTCGCCGGCATGCTTGAGCGAGAGGGCGGCCAGGTGCAGCCCTGCAACCCAACCTTCCGTGCGGGTCTCCAGCGTGGACAGGTCCTGATCCGGGAGGCCCAGCCCGAGGGTGTCGTTCAGCAGCCTCCCGGCTTCGGCGAGGGTGAATCGCAGGTCGCCTGCCCGGACCTCGGACAGCGCGCCGGTCGCCCGCAGCCTTCCCAGCGGCCAGGGCGGATCGGATCGACCGGCGAGCACCAGGTGCATGCCTGGTGGCTGGTTGTCAATAACGTAGGTCAGGAGCTCGTGAACCTGCGGATCGAGGATGACGTGGAAATCGTCCAGTACGAGCACGAAGGGGCGCCTGAGCGCGGCGAGCTCCTCCGGCAGGGCTTCGAGGAGGCTGTCGAGCGGCGGGCGCTGCGGCGATTCGAGCGCCCCGAGCATACCGGCGCCAATCGCGGGATCGATGCCCTGCAGGCTGGCCAGCAGGTAGGCCAGGAATCGCGGCCAGGCATTGTCCTGCTCATCCAGCGACAGCCAGGCTACCGGCAGGCCGAGCGTCTCCAGCCAGTCGCACAGGAGCGTTGTCTTGCCGAAGCCGGCAGGCGCCGAGACCAGAATCAGGCGGCGCTCGAGGCCATCCTGCAGCACGACGTGCAGGCGCGGGCGCGGCACGCGCTCACGGCGAACGGGGGGGATGCGCAGCTTGGTCTGCAGGAGATTCACGGATGCGATCCGCTCCCGGCGGACGACCCCCACATTATAGGATGGGCGGAGAGGATCGGCTTCCAGTCTGAAGGCCGGGCAGTCCACCGCGAAGCCCGCTTTGCCGAAGCGCTTGTGCCGATGCCTTCAGGTGCGATTTGGCCGCGATCGAGGCAGCGGAGCACACACGGCACCGGGCGTGGCGTCCTATGCCGCCTTCACTTGCTCTCTACCGCGCCGCCGGGCCTCCTGGAAGGGTCCTTGTCTTGGGCTTGAGGGCCGGGGATCCCCGATCTGGACCTCAGGTCGAGTGACGAACCAGATCAGGTTCGTGGTTCGTCCGCCTCGATCTCGGCCTGTCGCCGCCTGCGCTGGTCGAGCGCCAACATATAGGATCGCTCGAGCAGGAGAATGGCGCAATCGACATCTTCCGGGCGACGCAGGTAGCAACTGACCCAGCCGGTCCGGGGCAGGAGGTGATGCTCTTCGGCCGGACCGTGCGCCATCACCTCGTCACGCACGCGGCGGGGGAGGGGCACATCGACCATCTCATTCCCATGCACGTGACCCAACTCGCGCCCGCCCGGGCGGTACCCGGTCCCTCCAAAGCAGTGGGGGAAGGCCGGCACCCCTTCGAGGCGGCCCATGGCCTCACGGATCTCTGCGGCGGCGTTGGCAATACTCAAGGCCTGAGCCTCCTGGAGGGTGCGGGCAGATCCGGACAGGGCAACACCGCTCCCGGGAAACGGCGGCTTCCGGCGGGTTTCGATTCGCGGGTCGAGTTGAGCTACGCGGGGCACGGCCCTCCGGGCTTGGCGGACAAGGCCGTCGGTGACCGCTAGACGCTTGGTCGGTCTTGTGGTTGCAGTGCAGGACAAAGCCTGGTTGCCTCAACGTGTGACTGATGAACGCGAAGGGCAGCCGGGGACCCTGCCGCCCAGCCGTGCGGGGCCCTTGGTGGAGCAATGCGGTCGTGGCCGGACGATGCTCGCAAGGCCGCTCGAGCAGCCCGCCGTTTGCGGGTCGGGGTGATTATCATGATGCCTTGGCTGTCCGCCCGAGGCCCGCGTTACTCCACGGGCTCCACGGGGGCCGGGCACCGCCCAGTGGGCGCCAGGCCGGCGCAACGATGACGGTGCCGCCCGGGAACCGAGGTCGACGTAGAAGCGTCTACTGGACGGAGGACCATCCCATGAACCCTCTCTCAAGAAACGCCATGCGCCTGGCGGCTCTCGCCATCCTCTTCTCGAGTGGTTGTGCACCCGCGCGGCCAGGCCCGATCGCCCCGGACTCGCCGGCGGCAGTATCCGACAAGCCCCGCAACTTGAGCCCCGTCGCCGAGACAGGCGACCTGTCCGCCCTGGCCGACGGGAACACCGCGTTCGCCGCCAGCCTGTATCGTGTGCTGCGCGGCAAGGAAAGCAATCTGTTCTACTCCCCGTACAGCATCTCCACCGCGCTGGCCATGACCTACGCCGGTGCGGCCGGGGAGACCGCCCGCCAGATGGCTGCCACGCTGCACTTCACTCTGCCCCAGGACCGATTGCACCCTGTCTTCAACGCCTACGCGCTCGACCTGGAAGCGCGCGCCAAGGAGCCCGCTGAGGGAACCCCCTTTGAGCTGAGCATCGCCAACTCCTTGTGGGGACAACACGGCTTCCCCTTCCGGTCGGAGTTCCTCGACTTGCTGGGCGAGAACTACGGAGCGGGGATGCGCCTGGTCGACTACATGGCCGACGCCGAAACCGCCCGCCGGGCGATCAACGACTGGGTGAGCGATGAGACGCGCAAGAAGATCCAGGACCTGATTCCCGAAGGCGCCGTTGACGCCATGACCCGTCTGGTGCTGGCCAACGCCATCTACTTCAAGGCGGGATGGCTGCATCCCTTCGACAGCAATCTCACTGCTCCCGCTCCCTTCCACCGACTGGACGGGTCCAGCGAGGACGTGCCGATGATGAAGCAATCTGAATCGTACGGGTACGCCCTCGGCGACGGATACAAGGCGCTCGAGCTGCCGTACCTGAGCGGCAACATGTCGATGCTCATTCTCCTGCCGGACGAGGGCCGGTTCGAGACCGTGGAAGACGCCCTCGGTCCCGAGCTGATCGAGGACGCCCTCGCCGGCCTGGATCACGGACCGGTCAGCCTCAGCCTACCCAAGTTCACCTACGAATCAGCATTCCAGTTGAATGAGACCCTGAAGACGCTCGGCATGACCGACGCGTTTGACCCCGACCGGGCGGACTTCTCCGGGATGGACGGGAACCGAGACCTGTACATCGGCGCTGTGCTGCACAAAGCGCTCGTCTCGGTGGACGAGGACGGCACCGAAGCGGCCGCCGCCACGGCGGTGATCATGGAACTGACGTCGGCGCCGCTGGCTGAGCCATTCAACTTCACCGTCGATCGTCCGTTCATCTACCTGATTCGCGACGGCCAGACCGGCAGCATCCTGTTCATGGGGCGGGTGGTCGAGCCGGTGGAGTAGCACGGGCGCAAACCCCTGAGCCTCCGCCGCTGGGTTGCGGGGCGGGGTCGACCTCCGGGCCGGACCGCCCCGCGATTCGTTCTGTCCGGGGCACGGGAAGGAACACCAGGCGGAGGAGGTCGGGGATCGATCGAGCGGGTTGCGTTGGCTGTGGCCTAGGCGGGCGGAGGGGGAGGCCCTGGGCGGACGAGATAGATCGGCCGTCGCTTGGCCTCCTGGAAGATGTAGCCGACGTAGATGCCGATGAACCCGAGCAGCGTCGTCAGCACGCCGCCGACGATCAGGAGCATGAACATCAGCGACGACCAACCGGGGGCCAGGGCGCCGGCCTGGCCGCGCACCCAGAAACTCAGGACGTAGACGGCCTCGGCGCAGGCCAGCAGGAAGAACACCAGGCCGACGCTCAGGCCGATCCACAGGGGGGCGAGCGAAAACGAGAACGTGGCATCGAGCGCCAGCCGGACCATCTTGCGAAGGGAGTACTTCGAGGCGCCGGCGATGCGCTCCGTCGGCTCGTAGGGCAGGATGACCGTGCGGAATCCCATCCACGAGACCATGCCGCGCAGGAACCGGTGATGCTCGCGCATCTGGCGCAGTCCGTCGGCCGCCGCACGGGACAGCAGGCGGAAGTCGGCGGCACCGGGCAGGACGCGTGTGTCGCCGATGCGGTTGAGCAGCGCGTAGAACCCCCCAGCGGTCCAGCGCTTGAAGGCCGACGTACGCCTGGAGTCCAGCCGCTGGGTCTGGACGATCTCGTATCCGGCAGCGTGCAGGCGCAGCATCTCGGGGATCAGCTCCGGCGGGTGCTGGCCGTCGCCATCGAGGCTGATGATGACGTCCCCATCGGCGTGGTCGAGCCCGGCGGTGAGCGCTGCCTGGTGACCGAAGTTGCGGCTCAAGTGGACAACCTGCACACGGGCGTCGGCCGCTGCCAGCGCCTCAAGCTGCCGGGGTGTGTCGTCGGTCGAACCGTCGTCCACGTAGTGGATGCGGAACGGATTCGGAAGCGCCTCCAGGACGGTCACCAACCGGTCGTGGAAGATGGGCAGGGCGGCCTGCTCGTTGTACACCGGCACAACGACGGCCAGGGTGGGGCTGGTGGAAGCTGGCTTCTTCGGCATCGGCACCTTCCTCAGGATCCTGGTGACCGGAAGCGCGATGGCGGGCGGGGTCAGCAGTCGAGGCTGGATTGTAGTGTCACGTTTCGATTCCTGCAGAGGGAGGGTGCCGTGGCCCGGCCTGGAGGATCCGGGTCGAGAGGGGCTAGCGATCCGGCCCCGCCTGTGGATGTGGGGCAGGGCGGCCGCGCCCGGCTGCCCTGCGACGGATGGCGGGCAGACGCAGGATCAGCAGCCCGGCCACGGCCAGGCCATACGAAAGCGGCAGGAGGACGTCACCGCTGAGGGTGGCCAGGTTCCCTTTGCGCGCCCAGAAGAAGTGCACGATGACGAGCAGAGCCGCCAGGTAGGCCAGGCGGTGGAGGCGCTTCCAGTTCCGCCCCAGGCGTTTCTTCCACGCTGGGAACGAGGTGGCGGCCAGGGCTGCCAGGATCAGCAGGCTGGCGGCGCCGATCCAGATGAAGGGCTTGCCCGAGAGATCGGCGCGCAGCAGGCCCAGTGCGAAGCCGTAGTCAAGGGCCACCAGGATGATCAGATGGACGGCGGCGTAGGCAAAGGCGTACAGGCCGAGCGTGCGCCGGTGCCGCAGCGCCCAGCGCCAGCCGAAGATCAGGTTGGCCGGCGTGCAGGCCAGGGACAGCATGAGCAGGATCAGAGCAACCCTGCCGGTGCGCTGCTCGACGGCCTGATAGGGATTGACGAACTGCTCGCCTGCCGCCAGCGCCGCCAGGATCCACAGGGCAGGCAGGAGCGCCGCGGCGTGCACCAGCCAGCGGCTGAGGTCGAGGCCCGAGAGGCGGCGCCGCCAGGCGTTGATCCGTGGTCGAGGCGCGTCGGAGGAAGCGGTCATGGCGGGGATCAGTAGTCGGCCGCCAGGTCCATCCCGGCGTACAGCCCACCCACCTGATCGGCGTAGCCGTTGAACATGAGCGTCTCACGCCGCCCGCCCTCGCCGATTCGCCGTTCGGAGGCCTGCGACCAGCGCGGATGGTCGACCTGCGGGTTGACGTTGGCGTAGAAGCCGTACTCGTTGGGGGCGATGCTGCTCCACAGGGTCGCCGGCGGCTTCTCCAGCAGATCGATACGCACGATCGACTTGATGCTCTTGAAGCCATACTTCCAGGGCACGACCAGGCGCAGCGGCGCGCCGTTCTGCGGAAGCAGGCTCTCGCCGTACAGCCCGGAGGCCAGCAGCGTCAGAGTGTGGCGGGCTTCGTCCAGCCGCAGGCCTTCGGTATACGGCCAGGGGTAGAACCGGCTGCGCTGGCCCGGCATCTGCTCGGGATCCATCAGCGTGGTGAAGCCGACGTAGGCCGCGGAGGCCATCGGCTCGACGCGCTCGAGGAGCCGGCCAAGCTCGAAGCCCATCCAGGGGATGACCATCGACCAGCCCTCCACGCAGCGCAGACGGTAGATGCGCTCCTCCTGCGGCAGGGAGGAGAGTAGGTCGTCAATGGCAAACGTCGCTGGCTTGTGGACCAGGCCACCGACCTCGACCGTCCACGGGCGGGTACGGAAATCCTTCGCCAGGCCGGCAACACCCTCTTTGTCGGTCGTGAACTCGTAGTAGTTGTTGTAGCCGGTCACCGCCTGATGGGAGGTGAGGACGTCGCCGACCTCGTCCATCTGCGATCCGGGGGAGGGTGTGGCTCCCGGCGCACCGTCGGCGGTCGGCGTGACACCGCATGCCGCCAGGACGGCCGCCGCTCCAGTCAAGCCGGCGGCGCGCAGGAAGGCGCGGCGGTTGATGTAGTCGGCCTTCGGCGTGATGTCCGACGAGGGTGGGGGGATCGGAAGACCTCTCCTGGAACGCATACCACTGCCTCCTGCAGCGCCGGCGCCCGGGGCGCACAGCGGATGGATTCTAACGGCGACTCAACGGTATCCCTCCGAAGAGGTTGATGAGAAGCGCGAACCGGCACGCGTCAGGCTGGCTCCTGGAGCAGCGCCTGGATGGCGGCCTCGGTTTCAGCGTAGGCGCCCTCGCCTATGTGCTCGTACCGCAGGCGGCCCTGCTTGTCGACCAGGTAGATCGTCGGCCAGTAGCGATTGCGGTAAGCCCGCCAGGTTTCCCCGTCGTTGTCCTGGGCGACGGGGAAGGTGATGCCCAGGCTTGCCACCGCCTGGCGGAGTGCTTCCAGGTCCCGCTCGAAGTCGAACTCGGGGAAGTGATTCCCGATCACGACCAGACCCTGCCCGGCATAGTCCTCGTGCCAGGCCTGCAGGTGCGGGATGACGCGCTGACAGTTGATGCACCCGAAGGTCCACATCTCGACCAGGACCACCTGCCCGCGCAGGCCGGCGAGGCGCAATGGCGCCTCCGTGTTCAGCCAGGTGTCTGAGGTCAGCTCAGGAGCTGCTCCGAGATCCGGCAAGGATGCCGCCTCCGGGATTGGCTGGGAGGCGGCGGCTGTCGAACAACCGCTCACCAGGACGGCAAGCATGCTCACGAGAAGCAGGCGCATGGGTACCCTGGACGAAAGCATGACGCCAGTCTAGGCGAGAAGCCTTACGCAGGTCTTACGGGCAGAGGAACGGCAGAGGAAGGAGGGCTTGCCGGCCGGGGCAGGGTGAACCTAAACGTCGATCCCTGCCCGGGGCGGCTGTCGACGGTGATCGACCCGCCATGCCCTTCGACGAAGCCGCGGGCGATGGCCAGTCCGAGCCCCGAGCCTCCCGAGGCGCGCCGGCGGGACCTTTCGCCGCGGTAGAAGCTGTCGAAGACGTGCGGGAGGTCTTCGGGCGAGATGCCCTCGCCGCTGTCGATCACGGCCACGTGGACGGAACCGGCATCGCCACCGGCCTCGATGCGGATCCGACCGCCAGGGGGCGTGTGGCGGAGCGCGTTGGTCAGCAGGTTGCCGAGGACGCGGCCGATGCGCGCCGGGTCGATGACCACCGGATCGACGTCGGGGGCAACGTGCCCTTCGAGGGATACCTGATGGCGGGCTGCCAGTTCCGAGAAGCTTTCCAACGTGTCGGAGATCAGGTCCCGCAGCGAGGAGGTCTGGAGATCGAGGGGCAATCCTCCCGCCTGAAGCTGGGCCATCTCGAGCAGGTCGTCGATGAGGTGCGAGAGATCCTGCGTGTTGCGCTGGGCGGTGTTCAGGTAGCGCCGGACGGTGGCGGGATCATCGAACAGGCCGTCGGCCAGAGCCTCGAGGATGGCGCGGATGGAGGTCAGCGGCGTCTGCAGGTCGTGGCCGGCCCAGGCTACCAGATCCCGTCGCAGTCCTTCGAGCTCGGCCTGGCGAGCGGCGGCGCTCTCGAGTTGGGCGGCCATCTGGTTGAAGGCCTGCGCCAGGCCGGCCAGTTCGTCGCTCCCGCCGACGGCAGCCCGCGCGCCGAGGTCGCCGCGCTCGATCAGCCGCGCTGCGGATTGGAGCCGCCGAATGCGATCGGTCACCCGGCTGGAAAGGAAGGTTCCCAGGACAGCCGCCATGCCCCCAGCGAAGAGCAGCAGCACCGTGGCCAGCATCAGATCGTGCTGGCTGGCGAACATCAAGCGTGCCGTCACCCACACGCTGGCGAAGGCCAGCGCGCTGGCCAGAGCGTTGACCGCCAGCAGGCTGAGCCACAGGGTGGGGGAACGGTCGAACCAGCGCAACCGGTAGGCGACAAAACCCGCCACGGCCGCTGTGCCGGCGGTGATGGTCAGGAATGTCGTCATCAGGGACAGGTCCCCGAGGGAGGGCTGCATCAGCCCGTAGAACAGGCCCAGGGAGACGATCAGGATCAACAGCAGGCCCAAGGCGAAGCGCACGTAGGCCGGTCGCGGGCTCATGACGTTTCCCCGTGCAGGTTCGGGCGATCCGCGGTGCCAGCACAGCCCGGGCGGCTCATGGCTCGAACCGGTAGCCCACGCCCCACACCGTGAGCAGCCGCTGCGGGTCGGAGGGATCAGCCTCGATCTTCTCCCGCAGGCGGCGGATGTGGACGGTGACGGTGCTGGGGTCGATGTACTCCGAGCCGCCCCACACGGCCTGCAGGAGCTGGTCGCGGGTGAAGACCCGGCGCGGGTGGCGGGCGAGGTGGTGCAGGAGTTCGAACTCCTTGGCGGTCAGCGCCACCTCCTGGCCGCGCGCCGTCACCAGCAGGGTGGACGGGTCGAGGGTGAGATGGGGGAAGGTCAGAGGCGCTTCGTCCCGCTCCTCGCCCTTGTGCGAGCGCCGCAGTACCGCCCGCACGCGGCTGACGAGTTCCTGCGGGCTGAACGGTTTGACGAGGTAGTCATCGGCGCCCAGCTCGAGGCCGGCGATGCGATCGCTCTCCTCGCGGCGTGACGACACGATGATGATCGGCGTATCGCCGCGATCGCGGATGTAGCGCGTGATGGCGAAGCCATCGACCTGCGGCAGCATAAGGTCCAGTATGACCAGGTCGGGCGCCTGCCGCCTGAGCGCCTCCAGGGCGGCCGCGCCGTCCGCCACTACCCGCGTCTGGTAACCGGCGCGCCGCAGGTAGAGAGTAACGACCTCGGCGATGGAGGGCTCATCCTCGACGATCAGGATCAGGCTCTCGGGCATCCAGGGCTCCGCGGGGGGCCTCCAGTTGGCATCGCGGGTTGCGGCGCCGGCACAGGAGGGTCTCAACCCAGCCCCGATTCTACCTTCGGCACCCAGGTGGGGCCTTACACGATCCTTAACCGGAGCGGCGACCTGTTCCTGCCTGTGTAAGGGCTGAAGAGGGGGGCCGTAAGGGGGGACGGCTATCCTGCTGCCATCGATGCAAACGGAGGTTCGTGATGGGAAGGATGAGCAGGTGGGTACGGTTGCTGGTCCCGGGTCTGGCACTAGGCCTGATCCTGGGTGCCTGCGCGCCCTCGGCGCCGGAGGTGATGGCCGACAAGCCGGCGGCGACCGAGGCGATGATGGACAAGGGGACGCCGACGCCCGAAGCGAGGATGGATAAGGCGACCCCGACCGGTGAGGCGCTGATGGACAAGGCCACGCCCACGGGTGAGGCCATGATGGAAGAAGGCGCCATGGCGATGCCGGGCTTCTTCTCCGTCGCGCTCACCGATGTGGCCTCCGGGTCGGAGTTCACGCTGGCCGACTTCAAGGGCAAGGTGATCCTGCTGGAGCCGTTCGCTCAGTGGTGCCCGACCTGCCTGGGGCAGCAGCGCGAGGTCGCCCGGCTGCATGAGCTCCTGGGCGAGCGCGACGACTTCGTCAGCGTGGGGCTGGATATCGATCCGAACGAAGACGCCGCCATGCTGCGAGAGTACTTGAAGCGCAACAACTTCGATTGGCTGTACGCCGTGGCGCCGTCCGAAGTGGCGAGCGAGATCGGCGCTGTATACGGCAGCCAGTATCTGAACCCGCCGGCGGCCCCCATGTTCGTCATCGATCGGCGCGGTGATGTTCATCCGTTGGACTTCGGCAAGAAGAGCGCCGAGGATCTGCTCAAGGCGCTCGAGCCCTACCTGGCCGAAGCGATGTGAGTCTGGCTGCGGGGCGGGCGGCGCTGCGCTGCCCGCCCCGCAGGCCGACTCGGGAGACGAACGTGGACATCGATGCGGTCTTCACCTCAATCGGTCTGGGGCTGCTGGCGACCACCAGCCCTTGCGTCCTGCCGCTTTATCCAGGGCTCCTGGCCTTCCTGGCAGCTGGGCAAGAGCGCTGGCCGCTTGGCCGTGGGCGGTACCTGCTGGGCGCCTTCGTGCTGGCTGGTGTGCTGAGCATGATGCTGATGCTGGGCCTAGTCTTCGCGCTGTTCTCGATCTCGATCGGCCGGGCGCTCTCAGTCCTGGTGCCGCTGGCTGATGGGGTGATTCTGGTCTTCGGGGTCATGCTTCTACTAAACATAAATCCATTCCAGCGGTTGCCTCAGATTCGGGTGCCGATCCTCTCCCACCCGTTTGTGAACGCCTATCTCTACGGGCTGCTTTACGGCCCGATCGCGCTACCCTGTTCCGGTCCCCTTGTCGTGGGAATCTTTGCCTTCTCACTGACTGTGGGGCAGGCCATCGACCAGCTGGCGGTCTTCCTCTGGTTTGGGCTGGGGTTTGGAGTGCCGCTGCTGATGCTATCCCTGCTCTCGGGTGCGGCCCAGCGCCAGCTGACGCGTTTCCTTGCCCGGAATGGGCACACGGTCAACCGCCTGGGCGGCCTGCTGCTCATCTCCGTTGCCATCTATGACCTGATCAAGAATTGGGAGTTCCTTGCTCCGTATTTCTCCTGAGCCACGGCCCGGACTTGGCTTGACAGCATCTTCGATCTGCCGTATCATGATAACGGCGTTTACTAGAGTAAACGGAGTTGTCATGAGCCCCAAGGACACGCCCCGTTCACGCTCTCGCCGGGAAGCCACGCAGGAAGAGATCCTGCACACCGCATGGCAGCAGATTGCCAAGCTGGGCGCGCCGTCCCTCTCGCTGCGAGGCATCGCCCAGACCATGGGCCTGACGGCGCCTGCACTCTACCGCTACTTCCCAAGCCGGGATGAACTGGTGACGGCGATGATCATCGAGGCCTACGAGTCTCTTGGGCATGCTCTGGAGGCCTCCATCCAAGCGATGGGCGCCGAGGATCATGCCCGGCGCTACCTGGCCGTGGGCCGTGCCTACCGGGAATGGGCCGTGGCGCGGCCCGAGCGCTTCGCGCTGATCTTCGGGACACCCATTCCGGGCTACCACGCCCCCCTGGAGCGCACGCTGCCGGCCGCCTCCCGGGCCCTGGGCGTGCTGATGGCGGTCCTTCAGGCAGCCTGGGACGCCGGCCGCATCCAGCGGCCGCCGATCCTGGGCGCCTCGCTTGAGGGTCAAATGCAGGCCTGGAAGGATGCTCACGCGCTCAGCGCCCATCCCGTGGTGCTGTACCTGACGCTCACTAGCTGGGCACGCGTGCATGGCCTGACGACGCTGGAACTGCATGGGCATATCCCGCCGCAAGTGGCCGACCCGTTGGAGGTCTACCTGAGCGACCTGCACGCCCTGCGCAGCGAGATCGGCCTGAGCATCTGAGGATCGAGATCCCGACCGGGGGTTGACCGGTCATGATGGAGGAGAAGACACAAGGTGGACAAGAGCAACGGTAGTGTGCATGTGGTGTTTGGGTCGGGGCCGCTGGGGCTTTCGGTCGTGCGTGAGCTCGTGCGCCAGGGCAAGCCCGTTCGGGTTGTGAACGGGAGGTCCAGGCCCGAGTTGCCGCCGGGCGTCGAGCTGCTTTCCGGTGACGCGTACGACACTTCGTTCGCCCGGCAGGCGGCTCAGGATGCAGCGGTCGTCTACCAGTGTGCCCAGCCCGGGTACACGCAATGGCCGGTGAAGTTCCCGCCGCTCCAGGCATCGATCCTGGAGGCCGCCGCAGCAGCCGGCGCCAAGCTGATCGTGGGCGAGAACCTGTACATGTACGGCGATGTCGATGGGCTGATCCACGAGGATCTGCCGTATGCCCCGAACACCCGCAAGGGCATGGTCCGGGCGGCGATGGCCGAAGCCGCCCTGGCTGCACATCGCCAGGGGAAGGTCCGTGTATCGCTGGCGCGCGGCTCGGACTTCTTCGGACCGCAGGTGCTGGGCTCGGCGATGGGCGACCGGGTTTTCATCCCCGCCCTGCGGGGCAAGGCGGCCTCGCTGGGGGGCCAGCTCGACGTCCCTCACACGTACACCTACATCGAGGACTTTGGTCGGGCGATGGTCGTGCTGGGCGAGCGCGACGAGGCCCTCGGTCAGGCATGGCACGTGCCCAATGACCAGCCGGCGATCACGCAGCGCCAGTTCGTCGAGCGCATCTTCCAGATGGTTGGCGGTCCGTCGAAGATGAGCGCCATGGGACGGACAATGATGGCCATCGGCGGGCTGTTCATCCCCGAGGCGCGCGAGTCGGTGGAGATGCTCTACGAGTTCGAGAAGCCCTTTGTGGTCGACAGCTCGCGCTTTGAGAGGACCTTCGGGCGGAAGGCGACGCCGCTGAGCGAGTCGATCCCGGCCACCGTGGGGTGGTACCGCAGGCATCTTGGGCTCGACTAGCCAGCCGTCAGGCCGGAAGGTCATCGGCAGGCTAACGTCAGGCAGGGACGGGCCGAGGGCGCACAATCTTGGGCGTGAAAGCAGACAGGAAGCCTGCGCCGCTTCTGATTGCCCGTTCCCGGTCAGGGTCAATGGCTGGGAAGGGCGGAGGTTTCGCGCCAATCGACGAGAAAGCGAAGCCCCCGGTCGCAAATGTGCCGGGGGCGGGGATGCACAGTTGGAAGGAGCGAGGCTCCTCGGCCAGGACTCGAACCTGGAACCTAGCGGTTAACAGCCGCCCGCTCTGCCAATTGAGCTACCGAGGAAAGCGAAGGGATTATAACGACCCGAGGGATGAGCGTCAAGACGCGCGCCTGAGCGCGCGGCCACGCCGCCCTGTCCGTTATAATCGATCGCATGACGAGCGGAGCCATCGCGCCGCCGACCACGCGCCGCACCCGGATCACCCGTGCCTTGCTCATCCTGCTGGCCGGCGGCGTGCTGCTCGTGTGGCTGATCTACACGCCGCATGGCCTGCTGGGGAAGGCGGACGCGGTGGGCTACGCCGTATGCCATCGCATCGACCTGCGTTCCTTCCATCTCGGCCAGCGCACGCTGCCCCTGTGCTCACGCTGCACTGGGATGTACCTGGGATCGACTCTGGCCTTCACCTTTCTGCTGCTCCGCGGCCGGGGACGGGCAGGCGAGTTTCCTCCGTGGTGGCTGATGGTCGTGCTGGGTTTCCTGGCGGGCGCCTTCGCCATCGATGGTGTGAACTCGTACCTATCATTCTTCCCGGGTGCGCCGCACCTGTACCCGCCGAACAACACCCTCCGCCTGCTCACCGGGACCGGGCTCGGGCTGGCGATGGGCGTGCTCGTCCTGCCAGGCTTCAACCAAGCCGTCTGGAAGAGCTGGCAGCGGGAACGCTCGTTGTCTACCGCGTTCGAACTGGCACTGCTGGCGACCGCTGCGCTGGGAGTCGACTTGCTCGTGCTTACGGAGAACCCACTGGTCCTGTACCCGCTGGCGCTGGTCAGCAGCCTGGGCGTGGTGATCCTGCTGACGTGCGTCTACACCATGCTGGTGCTCCTTCTGACCGGCCGCGACAACCAGATCGAAAGGCTGCCGCAACTGGTCTATCCGGCGCTGGCGGGCTTTGCCCTGGCGCTGCTCCAGATCGCGGCGCTGGATGTGATACGCTATGCCCTGACGGGCACGTGGAACGGGTTTTCCCTGTAGCCCGTTCGTAGGAGGGGAGGCAATGAACGGTTTGAGCAGTGTGCTGGCCGCCTTCGGGCTTTCGGCCAGCGCCGGGCTGAACGCCTACATCCCGCTGCTGATCGTCTCGCTCATGGCGCGCTTCACCAACTGGGTGACGCTGAGCGAGCCGTGGGATGCGCTGAGTTCATGGTGGGTAATCGGCGCCCTGGCCCTCTTGACGTTGGTCGAGTTCTTCGCCGACAAGTTCCCCGCCGTCAACCACGTCAATGATGCGATTCAGACCTTCGTCCGGCCAGCGGCCGGAGCAGTCCTGTTCGCGGCCAGCACCGGCGCGGCCACCAAGATTCACCCGGTGGTAGCCATCATCGCCGGCTTGCTGATTGCCGGGAGCGTGCATGCCACCAAGGCGCTGGCCATCCGCCCGGCGGTGACGGCAACCACCGCCGGGGCCGGCAACGTGCCGGTCAGCATCCTGGAGGACCTGGTCGCCGCGGGGATCTCCATCCTGGCCGTTATCGTCCCGGTATTGATCGCGGCGCTGATCATCGTGGTCACGGCATTCGTCGTCTGGTGGCTCTGGCGCCGGGCGAACACATCTCAAGCCGCCTGACGGCGGTCGGTTGCGAAGGAGCACTGCCATGTCTGTCCAAATCCCGCCTGCTTCCGCCCCGGGGCCCCAGCCGGCCGCCGCCTCCACCAGCACGATGGCCATCATCAGCCTGGTCGCGGGCATCCTCGGGCTGTCGTTTCTGCCGCTGGTAGGCAGCATCATCGCTGTGATCACCGGGCCCATCGCCAAGCGCGACATCGCCGCCTCGGGCGGCGCCCAGACGGGCGAAGGCCTGGCTACCGCCGGGGCGATCCTGGGCTGGGTGGGCATCGGCCTTAGTGTGATCGGGCTGTGCATCGCCGGCGTCGCCGTCGGCTTGCCGCTGTGCCTGGGGCTCAGCATCTTCAGCTCACAGGGTTCGTCGTCCATGATCCTGCTGGCAACGTTGGTTTAATCGGGCTATACTAGACCAACGCCTGAGGCTCAAGGAGGAGACCGATGACCGCTGCACCCATGCCGCCGGTAGGTGAGCCGGCCCCGCCGAAGAAGTCCCGCACCTGGCTGATTGTCCTGATCATTGTCTTGGTCTTGTGCTGCCTGTGTGCCGCTGTCGGTGGTGGCATCTGGTGGCTGTGGAACAACGGCGATCAGTTCCTCGGCACCAGCCTCCTGCTGGCTGGGCTGCCGATCGCCTGACCTCTGCATCGGACCGCCGATCTGTGCAAGAACCAGCGCCCCCGCTCAGGCGGGGGCGCTCTCGTTTGGACTCTCAGCGAAGGGACCCTCGCGCCGCCGGCTGAGCTCCAGCAGCTCATCGAGCGCATGGCGTGCCCGAGTCCGCTCCTCGGCGGAGAGCGCCAGCTCCGCAAACTCGTCTTCGTCGAGCACCAGGCTGCGGCCGTCCGGGAAGACCACCAGATCCAGCGCCAGATCCTCGGCATACACGTCGCCTGCCTCCAGACGCGCCGGGCGTGTGACATTGCAGTACCAGCCCCTTAGCGCGCCGCTCAACCCTACGTGGACGGCGAAGACGTTGTACCAGCGGTCGTCAAAGAACTGCTCGACCATCCGGTCTCCGCGTCGCACCGACCAATCGTGGAGGACGACATCATCTCGGTCGAAGATGCCCTCGACCCGTATCCAGCCTCGGCCGCGGGCCAGCAGGCGCGTGGGATAGGACCACACCTCGCGCCCGGAGGCGTCCTGCTTGTGGACGGTGATCGTCTCGGTCATGGCAGGATCTGGAACGCCTGGGATGGGTGGAACGACAATCTCAGGCGGCTCCCATCCGGCGGGAGAGGTGCATCCGAGGCGACGGCGAAGGTCAGGCGCAACCCGTGAGCCTCGACGCCGAGGATGCAGGTGGATCCGCGGAAGGTGCGTTCCAGCAACGTCGCCTCGAGCACGAAGCCGCCCGAACCATCCAGGCGCGCGGCGTCGGGGCGCAGCAGGACCGTGGGATGCGCGCCCGGGGGTGCCTCAAGCGGCAAGAGCCCCAGCGCGGTGAGAATGCCGCCCGGCTCCGACGCGCCGGGCAGCAGGTTGGTCAACCCGAGGAAGCGCGCCACGGCCACCGAAACCGGCTGGCGGTAGACCTGCTGCGGCTCGCCTTCCTGGAGCACGCGACCGGCGTCGAGGACGACAATGCGGTCCGCCAGCCCGAACGCTTCCTCCTGGTCGTGCGTGACGACCAGGGCGGTCTGATGCGCGGCGTGGAGCACGTGCCGCATCTCGCCCAGCAGGCGCTCGCGCAGCGTTCGGTCGAGCGCCCCGAGCGGCTCGTCGAGCATCAGCAGGCGCGGCCGCGGCGCCAGCGCGCGCGCCAGCGCCACGCGCTGCTGCTCACCGCCCGAGAGAGTCTGCACGTCACGCTCCTCGAAGCCCGTCAGCCCGACCTGTTCGAGGCACTCCCCGACGCGTGCGGCGATCAACCCCGTATCGGTGCCTTGCATCTCCAGCCCGAAGGCGATGTTGCGCTCGACGTTCAGGTGCGGGAACAGGGCGTAGTCCTGGAACATCAGGCCGAAGCCGCGGCGGTGGGCGGGCACGCCGTCGACCGGCTCCCCGTCCCACAGGATCCGCCCGGCATCCGGCGCTTCAAGCCCGGCGATGATCGACAGCAGCGTCGATTTGCCCGACCCGCTGGGCCCGAGCACGGCGACGATCGATTGAGCCGGTATGCAGAACGATACGCCATCCAGCGCCACCGTGTCCGCGTAGGACTTGCAGAGAGCCTCCAAACTGAGCCCATGGCATGCATTGGACGAGGGTCGATCAGGCATTGCCGTGGTAGGAGGTCCCTGCGCCCGGGGGTCCATGAGGCTAGAACTCCCCGACATCGGCGATCCGCAGCCGCTCGATGCCCAGCATCCCGGCGGCGCAGACGAGCATCAGGATGGTGCTCAGGGCCAATCCCTGCCCGTAGTTGAGCGCGCCGGGCAGCGACAGGAAACGGTAGATCATCAGCGGCACGGTTGGGTACTCGGGTCGGGCGATCAACGCGGTGGCGCCGAACTCGCCCAGCGAGATGGTGAAGGCGAACGCCGCTGCCACGAGCAGCGCCCGGCCGACGAGCGGAAGGTCGACGCGGGCGATGACGCGCGCCGGGCTGGCGCCCAGAACCCTGGCGGCCTGGCGCAGCCGGGGCCGGATACTGCGCAGCGCCGGCGTCAGGCTTCGGACGACGAAGGGCAGGGCGACCAGCGTATGTGCCAGCGGCACGAGCAGCGGTGAGGCGCGCAGGTCGAGCGGCGGGCGATTCAGGGCAACGATGAATCCCAGGCCGAGCGTGACCGCGGATGTGCCCAGCGGGAGCAGCAACAGCGGATCGAACAAGCGGCTGGCCAACGACGCTGGACGGTAGGCGAGCGCCCAGGCCGCTGGCAGGCCCAGGGCGAGCGACAGCACCACACTGGCCGAGGCGTAGGCCAGCGAGACACCGATGGCCGTCGTGGGTGGGACATAGAAGACCGAGCCCTGCCGGTTGATCCACAGCTCCCGGTAGAAGTCGAGCGTCAGGCCGGCGAAGACCGGCGTCGACTGGCCGGGTAGCAGGTCAAGGCGAACCACCGATCGCGCCGCCAGCGCCAGCAGCGGGGTGGTGAGCAGAAGCAGCAGCAGCCCGACAAGGGCAGCCGCGGCCAGGCGGCGGGGCAGCCCGCGCAGGCGGAGCTGCGTGTGCCGGCGAGGGCGCAAGCTGAGAGGGCGCGACAGACGGGCCGCCAGGCGTGTGTAGGCGATGGTCACTGCCAGCGTGCAGCCCAACTGGAGGATCGACAGCGCCGCCGCCAGCGGCAGATTGAACAGACCGACGGTCTGGTTGTAGATCTCCACCTCGAGCGTGGTCAGTCGCGGCCCGCCCAGGATCAGGATCACGCCGAAGGAGGTGAAGTCGAACAGGAAGACCAGCAGCGCCGCGGCGGCGACGGCCGGCATCAGCAGGGGCAGCGTGACGCGTCGCAGCACCTGCCCGCTTCCGGCGCCGAGCGTCTTCGCCGCCGCGCCCAACCGGGGATCGAGGTGGGACCAGAAGTCGCCCACCAGGCGCAGGACGATGCTGGTGTTGTAGAACACGTGCGCCAGGAGGATGGCGCCCAGTGTGTGGACGATGTGCAGGGGCGGCTCGCTAAGCCCGAACACGTCCATCAGCGCCAGGTTGGCCCAGCCGCGCGGCCCGAGAAGCGCCTGGAAGGCCGCGCCGACGACGAGCGTCGGCATGACGAACGGCACGACCGTCAGGGCCTGGAGCAGGCTTCGGCCGCGGAACTCGAAGCGCGCCAACAGGTAGGCGCCGGGAAGCCCAATGAGAAGCGTCAGAAGCGTCGACAGGCCGGCCTGCAGGAACGTGAAACCGAGGATGTCCCGTTGGACAGGCGAGCTGAACGCTTCGATGAACGGCGCTGCCAGATCGACACCACGCGCCAGGCTGAGGCGCAGAACCTGCCCCATCGGCAGGGCGTAGAACAACGCCAGGTAGACGAGCGGCGCGGTCCACAGCGCGGCGGTGCGGGCAGCCGGGCCGAGGCGTGCGAGCTGGAGCCTCAACGCAGGACGGCCTCGCGCCAGGCGTTGATCCAGGTTTCGCGGTTGGCCTCGATGTCAGCCGGGGCGACCGCCACCGGCCGGTCCGGCACCGCCAGGTAGTCCTGGAATGCGGGGTCGAGCTTCGCCCGGGGGTTGACCGGGAAAACGTACATCTGCAGCGGCATGTCCTCCTGGAAGATCGGCGAGAGCATGAAGTCGATCCAGGCCTCGGCCATCGCCCGGTTGGCCGTCCCCCGCAGGATGCCGGCGAACTCGATCTGGCGGAAGCAGGTGTTGTCCCTAACGATCGCCGCCGTGGGCGGCTCCTGCGGCTGCGTCGCGGCGTAGACCACCTCGAACACCGGGCTCGAGCCGTAGGAGACAACGATCGGTCTCGGGCCGCGGCCGGACGAACCGCTGAATTCGGTGTTGTAGGCCGTCTCCCATCCGTCGACCACCAGCACATCATTCGCCGCCAGCTGCTCCCAGAAGGACAGATAACCCGGATCCCCGAAGGCGCCGACCGAGGCGAGCAAGAACGCCAGCCCGGTGGACGACGTCGACGGGTCCTCGACGACGAGCAGGCCCTTGTACTCCGGACGCGTCAGGTCGCCGAGCGAGGCAGGAGGATTGAGGCCGTGATCGGCAAAGTAGGCCTTGTCGTAGTTCAGGCATACGTCGCCTGTGTCTATCGGCAGCGCCCGGTTCTCGGGATCGAGCTGCACGTCGTCAGGGACGTCGGCGAGGGCGGGGGCATCGTAGGCATCGAAGATGCCCTCCTTCAAGGCACGCGACAGGTAGGTGTTGTCGACGCCGAAGAGCACATCCGCCAGCGGCTTGTCCTTGGACAGGATCGCCTTGTTGAGCATCGTGCCCGCGTCGCCGGCCTTGACGAACTGGACCTTGGCGTTGTTGACCCGTTCGAACTCGGCCAGCACCGAAGCGGACACGTTGAAGGAGTCGTGGGTCATCACCTTCAGGACCGTCGGGAAGGCCGGAAAGGTTCCAGAGAGCGGCTGGGCGGTGGTCTGTGCGGCTCTGCAGCCGGCCAGCAGGCCGCTGAGCAGTACGGCCAGCACGCCCGCAGTTCGAGCTGCCGAGAAGTGGGTTCGGATCATCGCACGTCCTCCTTGGGCATTGCGTGTGTCGGGCCGCCGTGGACCACCCACAGCAGTCCTTCTGCGATATCGACGGTCGCCGCACGGTTCAGCAGCGCATTGCTGACGCCTCGTGTGGCGGCAAAGCGGAGCGTCTCGTCCTTGAGGGGGTACTCGAGGCCGTCGGTCGTGACGCCGTGGGCATCACCGGCCAGCGGCAGCAGGGACAGCGTGTCGCCCGGCGCGCCGTTCAGCCTGAGGGATTGTGGCCCGTGCAGGAGCGTCACCTGCTGCACGCCGTCGACCAGCCAGGTGGTTGTGCGCGCAAGCACGGGCGAGGCGAGGAGCAGGGCATTGGCCAGCGTCTGATCCCAGCGATCCCCCAGGGCACCGAGGACGAGGATCTCATCCGCCCCGTGGCGGACGGCGTAGGCAAGCGCCAGTTCGAGGTCGGTCTCATCCTTACGTTCCGGATGACGCACGACGGTCACGCCATGGGCGTCGAGCGGCGTCAGCTCGTCGGGGCCGACCGAGTCGAGGTCGCCGATCACAACCGCCGGTGTCAAACCAAGGCGGCGGGCATTGTGCAGGCCGCCATCGGCAGCCAGGATCCAATCATCCGGCCGCACGCGGGCGCGATCCGTTGAGGGGTCGCTCAGTCGTCCATTAGCCAGGATCACTGCGCGCAAGACGAAAACCCTCCACCGGGGTCGGTGGAGGGTCATGGGTCGTGATGGACGCTCCCTCCGCCGGCATTACCCGGATCAGGTTCGGCGGGTCGAGGGCTCACGGCCCTCCTCTCAGCCCGGCATACCGGGCTCCCCGTTTCGGTTGTTCACACCCAAGTATAGCGCCGCCGGATTGGTGGGTCAAGCTGTTCGCAAGCTCGGGCGTCTCAAGAGCGCCTGAAGAGCCCGGATTGGCAACGGACAGGCGACGGTCTAGCGGTCCCAGGCATGCCGGACGCCTCGATCAGCGGCCGGACGGGTGCGCGAGGAAGCGGCTGACCTGGCGCCGAACCTCCTCGGCCTCGGCCTTGTCATACTCGGCGAGCAGCTTGAAGGCCCGCCCGTCGGCCGTGTCGATCTTCAGCGAGTAGCTTGGCCCACCGTCGCTCCACTCCGTGGTTTCCACCTCGATGGCGCGCAGGTCGTCGAGGGAGTACGTGCGCGACTGCAGGGGCATCACCGGTGCCCGGGCGACGGTGGTCAAGGTGCGTCGCTGCCGGTCGAAGCGCGCCGTCGACTCGATCCCGGCGATGGCCGCCCAGACCAGGAAGCCGCTGACGGCCAGTGCCCCAAGGGAGATCAGGGCGGCGAATCCAAAGAACGGATTGAGGATGCTCTCCCAGCCCGGTGCGATGAGAAGCTGGTAGGGAGCCAGAAGGGGAACCAGCGCCAGGACGGCGAAGAGCAGCCGCCTGCCAACCGGCATGGGCGAGTTGATCTCCAACTGATCCCCGCTCTCGATCACGCGCAGCATCGGACTCCCTCCTTGGATCAACCGGTGGCGGGGCAAGGAACCCCGGCGCACGCGCGGTCGTCAGGCGGATGCCTAGCCTGAATCGCCGGGCAGCCCCAACAGAAGGGCCACGCGGTTGACCAACTGGTCAGGGGCGAAGGGCTTGAGGATGTAGTCGGTGGCGCCGGCGTCCATCCCCGCCTGGATCTCGGCCTCCTGGCCCTTGGCCGAGAGAAACGCAACCGGGATGTGCTGGGTGGACGGCTCGGCGCGCAACCGGCGGCAAACGTCATAGCCTGTCAGCCGCGGCATGCGAATGTCGAGCAGCACCAGATCGGGGAGCTCGCGCAGCGCCACGGCCAGGGCGTCCTCGCCGTTCGAAGCGGTGAGCACCGTGTGGCCGTGGTGGCGGAGCGTGAAGCCGATCAGCTCGCGGATGTCTCGCTCATCTTCGGCAACCAGGATGCGGGCCATACGGACTCGCTAGCCTCCTGCGGATCCAGCGGCCGCCGGGGCGGCCGGCAGGCTGACGGTGAAGCGGGTGCCCTTTCCCGGCACGCCCGGGCTCTCCAGCTCAATCGCCCCGCCGTGCCGCTCCACCAGGTGAGCGACGATCGATAGGCCCAGCCCGGTGCCCGGGACACCCAGGTTCAGGGCTTGCTCGCCGCGGAAGAAACGCTCGAACACGCGCGGCTGCTCGGCTGCCGGGATGCCCGTCCCGGTGTCGGCCACATCGACGCGCACCTCGCCGCCTTGCGTCCGTGCCCGGATCCAGACGGTACCGCCGGCCGGCGTAAAGTTGAAGGCGTTGTCGAGCAACCCGCGCAGGATCTGCTGCAGGCGTTGCGGATCGGCCTGCACGTCGGACAGCGGCTCCTCGGCCTCCATCTCAATGCGCAGCGCTTTCGATTCCTGGACGCTGCGGGTCGCCAGATACTCGCGCCCCGTTTCCAGGACAGGCAGCAGCGGCACTGGCTGCAGGTGGAGTTCCTCGGCACCGGACTCGATCCGCGAGAGATCGAGCAAGTCGCTGACCAGGCGCCCCAGCCGATCCGAGTTGGTGCGGATGATCTCCATGAACTTGCGCTGTTCGTCGGTGAGCGGGCCGGCGGCCTCGAGCAGCATCATCTGAACGTAGCCGCGGATCGACGTCATCGGCGTGCGCAGTTCGTGGCTGACCGTGGCGACGAAGTCGGACTTGAGTTGGTCGACCTCAACTTCGCGGCTGATGTCGCGGAACACGGCCACGGTTCCGAGGAAGTCGCCGCCCTGGACGACAGGGGCGATATGCACCTCGACGACGCGCCGGTCCTCGAGTTCGAGGCGGTCGGCGAGCGAGGCGTGTTCGGCGGCGGCCGGCGGCTTCCGGCTCCAGGCCTGCAGCGCTTCAGCCCAGCGGCGGCCGGCGGGGCCGTACACGCCGATCCACTGCGCAGCCGGCTGTCCAACCACAGACGCGCGTTCGATGCGCAGGATGCGCTCGGCGGCCGCGTTGCAGAGCGTCACATGGTGAGCCGGACCGGTGACCAGCACGCCGTCGGCAATCGACTCAAGGATCGCCTGGGCGCGGCTCGAGTCAGCCTGCTGCTGCCGGGTCGCCTCTTCCTCCCGGCGCGAGCGTTCGTGCAGGCTGCGCCGGAGGTCGGCCATACGCAGGGCGCAGGCCATCAGTCCGGCGGCGGCGCTGGCCAGCTCGAGATCGATCGGAGTGAAGGCCTCTGGCTGGCGCGACAGCAGCAGGCAGGCGCCGAAAGTGTCCGAGCCTGCCACGAGCGGGACGGCCAGGGCGCTGCGATGGTCGTCCGCCGCGCCGGGGAAGGGGATCCAGCGGCGGTCGCGGCTGACGTCGGGGATGAGCGCCGGCTGGCGGTGCTCGATCACCCAGCCCGCCAGGCCGTGGCTGCGCTCGGCGGTCAGCGGGCGAACCACCGGTTCCGCGTCCTGACCGGAGTTGTGCGACGCCCAGTGGAGCAGGCGGTCTGATCCGGGAGCCACGAGGTGAAGCGCGGCTCGCTCGGCTCCGGAGGCGCGGGCGAGGACCGCCAGTGCGCGGGCGAGCACCTGGTCGACATCGTCTGCGGCAGTCAGCCCGCTGCCAATCTCGGCCAGGGCATCGAAGGGGCTGATCGGGCGGGGCGACGGGGTACCGGGAGCCGCCCGCACCGGGGAAGGGCGCAGGCGGGTCGCCAGGAACGCGCCCAGACCCGCCGCCAGGACGGCGACCAGGAGCAGTGCGGTGATTTCTCCGGGGCCGAGGGTCACGGGCTAGCCTGCACGTTCGTAGGCATCGCGGCGTCGGGCGCGAGCCGCCGCCTCGAGCAGGTCTTCAGGGCGTGCGAACGGGCCTTCGGCGGCCGCCACCACGCCCACTGAAAGGTACAGTCGGGGCGGTGGATCGTGCTTGCGGCCACCGGGGACCAGCTCCTCCGCCGCGTTGCGGGCGGCGCGAGTCTCGTCCTCGAACCGGTCGCGCAGACGCTCGGCGACACTCGGCGCGGCGAAGGCGTTGGTGATCACGGTGAAGCTGCCAGCCCAGTCGTAGCCGATGAAGTCGTCGGGTCCGCCAAGAGCATCGACCGACTGGCCCAGGAACTGCGTGGCTCCCCGAAGGACCTCGTCCCCGGCCACCGACCCGCGTGACTCGAGGTAGCGGTCGAAGCCCTCAATCCGGCAGGCGAGCAGTCCCCAGTCCACTGCGGTCAGCAGGGCAGACACCTGGTCCTCAATCAGCTTGCCTGCCGGCAGTCCGGTGCGCGGGTCGGTGAGCCGTTCGCGTTCGGCCCGGGTGAGCACGTTCTGGATGCGCAGGCCGAGCTCCTCGATGTCGAAGGGCTTGGTGATGTAGTCGTCGACGCCGAGCTGCAGGCCGGTGATGCGATCGCTGCGCTCGTCCTTCTGCGTGAGGAAGATGATGGGAATGTGTCCGGTGCGCGGGCTGGCGCGCAAGGCGCGGCAGACCTCGTATCCGTCCAGATCGGGCAGCAAGATGTCGAGCAGGATCAGGCTGGGGAGCTCAAGGCGGCTCAGGCTGAGGGCGTCCCGGCCGCGCGGAGAGACCTTGACCTGGTAGCCCTGCCCGGTGAGGTAGAGCTGCAGGACGTTGGCGATATCGCGGTTGTCCTCAACGACCAGAATACGGTGATGGGTCATGGTTGCCTGTGGCGGGCTTGCGGGCGCAACGCCGTCCGAGCCGGAAGCGATGTACGAGGGAATCTTACGGTAAAGCCAGAGGCCGGGCAACCATGACCTATGGGCGAGGGCAGGCGGGTCAGAATCAGGCCCGGAGCCCGGGGGCAAGGCTCCGGAGGGATCAGTCCAGTGGCTGGCGGACGATGCGCAGGACGCAGGCCGGTTCTCCGCGCGCGGCGCAGGCCGTCTCCTCCACCAGGAAGTTCTTGCCTCCGCTCATCCAGCCCAATCCCTCCTGGAAGAAGCCGATGGCCAGGTGGCAGCCCGGCTGATCGAGGTGCCGTCCCCAGCACAGCGGGCAGACGTCCAGGTGAAAGAGATAGGCGTCCGGCGTCTCCTCGAGGTGGACGGTCTGATCGGTGTAGCGGTTGAGGACCCCGGCTGCCCCCTCCAACCCGGCCTTCAGCTTCATGTGCAGCGGGAGCAGGCGGTAGGAGAGCTCGGTCATGCCGAGCATCGGGCCGAACTCGCGCAGTGCGTGTTTGAAGGCGGCCCGGCCCGTGCGCAGCGCAAGGCCGCGCCCGGCCCGCTGGCCGTACAGCCGGTCGAGCGCCTGGTGGATGCGTCCCAGGTCCTCGAAGGCAAACTCGCGATCCAGGGTATTGGGCGGGAGGTTGGGGATCAGGTCCGGAAGCTCGGCCACATTGAGGACAGCATTCACGCCGTTGTGGCCGATGACTTCCTCCAGCGACAGGAGCAAGATCCGACCGATCTTGTTGGGCAGGTAGAGGCTGGGCTGGCTCGCCACGGTTGCAGGGACCATCCGGGCGCGCCGCTCCGGACGCGCCGGTTTGGCCTACTTCTTCTCCATGTCCTCGAGGATGCTGTAGAGCAGTTCGAGCAGTACCTTCTTGACCGACTCCTTGTCGCTGGCGACACACGGCAGCATCTTGACCGCCGGATCGAGCTTGAGGGCGATGCGCAGGTCCTCCACTGTCCAGGCGTCCTTCATGTCCTGCTTGTTGGCCGCCACGACGTAGGGTGTCGGGGCGTAGGCGCGGAAGGTCTGCAGGATGCCCTTGGCCTCGCGGAAGGTCTCCGGCCGCGTGCTGTCGACAGTGACGATGAAGCCCAGCATGCCCTCCGACAGGATCTCCCACATGAAGTCGAAGCGCTTCTGGCCGGGGGTGCCGAACAAGTACAGCACCAGGTCATCGTCGACGGTGATGCGGCCGAAATCCATGGCCACCGTGGTGGTTTCCTTGATCCGCTCGGCCTCCGAGGAGATCTTGCGCTCGGTCGAGACGACATCGATCTCGCTCACCGAGCGGATGAAGGAAGTCTTCCCGGCTGCGAACGGACCCGTGACGACCATCTTCACGGTTTGCATGGCTGCCCTCGCCTAGAGCGACCGGATGCGGTCAATCAGACGATTGACCAGCGAGCTCTGCTGCCGCTTGTCCATGGCCGGCACCTGGCGTGCCTGAGGCGGGAGCGGCATCCCCGCCGGACGGACGACCTCGACCAAGCCGGCCTGGATCAGGCCGTACACGATCCGGCGGACCTCGAGCTCGTTCATCTTGTTGGCCTTCATGATCTGCCGGATGGTGTTCTTCGGGTTGATGTACGAGACGACTTTCCACTCCTCGACGTTGAGGTTGACGTCGCGGATGTTGGCCCCGGGGCGTTCGATGAAGTCCAGGGCCATGTCGAGGTTGGGCAGTTCCTCCTGCAGCTGCTCCCACTCGCGCATGCGGCGGGCGCCTTCGATGATGATGTTCTCCAGGTCGAGGCGCATGACGATGCGGTCGTCTGGTGGCAACACGTCGTTGTCGAAGCGGAAGAAGCCGTCCACCCAGGTGAACAGGCGGTAGACGATGTCGATGATGTACTGCCGGATGCTGGCCAGGATATCCTGCTGGGTCAGGTAGCCGGCGTTGATCAGCAGCAGGCCGAGCTCCTTGTCGGTCTTCTCGCCGGCGTGCGACTTGATGACCTGCGCCTGCTTGGCCGTGATCCGGCCGGTGCGGGTCAGGATGCCGACGAGCGTCCCGTCCTCATTGCCAAGCTGGGCATAGATCAGCTTGCCGGCCTGGAAGGAGACCCAGGCGGCCTCATTCGGCCCCTCGACGGTGAGGGTACCCGTCTTGTGGGCCAGATTGATCAGGTTGAGCAGTTGCGTGACGCTGAAGTCACGCAGGTTGCCCTTGACTGCCATGCCGGCCTCGGTCAGGCGGCGCGCAGCGACGCCTGAGTGCGGCGATTATACGTTGTCGGCAGGAGAACCGCAAACCGGACCCCGATTTGGGGCCCGGCTAGGCATGCCAGCCGCCGCGAGACAGGCGCACGTTCTCGGCGGTCAGGAAGGCCTCGGGATCCAGCTCCAGTGCCTGGTTGGTCACGGCGGGTGCGTCGCGCCGCGGCACGTGGCACCAGATCAGCGTTACCGTGCCGTCCTGCCCGCGCGCGGCGAACTCGGTGGCTCCCCAGCCGCGCTGGCGCAGGGCGTCGGCGATGGCCGTGCCGCGCCGCGAGCTGACGATGCGCACCAGGCGGTGGCCGGGAGCCAGGCGCGCTTCGACCAGGATCCCCAGTACGCTGCCGCAGGCGAAACCGCCGGCGAAGGCCGCCAGGTTCCACGGATTGTCGAGGTTGGTGAGCAGGCCAGCGATGGCGGTGATGAACAGCGTGGCTTGGGTGAAGCCGGCCAGCCAGGCGGCGGCGCGCTGGCCGCGCGCCAGCGAGAGCACGCGCAGCGTGTCGATGGCATTGTTGAGGGTCAGCAGAAGGAAGATCAGGATCGGGAGCGTCCAGGCGGGGAGTCCGGCGGCGAATGGCAGGCCCGGCAGGTCGGCGAAGCGCCCGATCGCCAGGGCGGCGGCAAGGATCAGGAGGGGTTGGATCGGCAGGGCGGTCACGCCCTAGGCTCCCCAGTACCCGCGGTGAAGCGGGCGGACGTCTTCGACGGTGACAAAGGACTCCGGGTCGATGGCATGCACCTGCCGCGTGACATGCGAGACATCCCGGCGGCGGACGCTGCACGTCAGAACGGAAACCGTCCCGTCCTTGCCGCGCCCGGCGAGCTCGGTCACGGCGTAGCCGGAAGCCCGGATGGCATCGGCCAGCTCCGAGCCGCGGTGCGGGCTGATGACGCGCACATGGCCGTGGCCGATCGCCAGCCGCTCCTCGATCAACATGCCGATGACCGTGCCGGTGGCGAACCCGCCGGCGTAGCCGACGATGTTCCACAAGTTGTCGACGTGGCGCAGGACGCTCGAGATGGCCACAACCCAGATGGCAGACTGGACGAAGCCAAGCGACCAGGCCAGCGCTTTGCGCCCGCGAATGACGAGCAGCACCCGCAGGGTGTCGAGCGTCATGTCGGCGACGCGCAGCCCGAAGATGACCAGCGGGAGGAGGACGCCTGGGATGGCGAGCGTATCCAGCATCGGTCAGGCCTGTTCCGCTTCCGGCTCGGGAAGCGCCGGCAAGTACATCGTGTCGACGTACTCGCGGACCATGCGGCGCATGCTGAAACGCGGCGCCAGCGTGCGGATTGACTCCTTGACCAGCCCGAGCCACTCCCCGGGGAGGTTGTCGGCCGAGCGCTCCACGTAGTACAGAGGGATGATCTCGTCCTCCAGCAGGCGATACAGACTCTCGGCATCGGCCGCGTCCTGGGATGCCGGATCGCCGCCTTCGCCTTCGGCACCGATGGCCCAGCCGTTGCGGCCGTTGTAACCCTCGCGCCACCAGCCGTCCAGCACCGACAGGTTCAGCGCGCCGTTCAGGGCCGCCTTCTGGCCGGACGTGCCCGAGGCTTCATTCGGACGGCGCGGCGTGTTCAGCCACACGTCAACACCCTGCACCAGGTAGCGAGCCAGGTTGATGTCGTAGTCTTCGAGGAACACCAGACGGCCGCCCGTCTCGGCGCGCTTCACCTGGCGGTAGACCTCCTGGATGAGCAGCTTGCCGGGCTCATCGGCGGGGTGGGCCTTGCCGGCGAAGATCACCTGCACGGGCATCCCCGGCCGGTTGACCAGCTTCAGCAGTCGCTCGACATCGCGCAGGATCAGGTTCGCGCGCTTGTAGGTGGCGAAGCGGCGGGCGAAACCGATGGTCAACGCATACGGGTCGAGCAGCACTCCGCTGGCGATGACCTGCACCGGGTGGACGCGCGCCTCGCTCCAATGCGTGCGGGCACGCTCGCGCATGTAGGCCACCAGCTTGCGCTTGAGGTGACGGCGCACCGCCCACAGCTCCGCGTCGGGGATGCGCTCGATCGCCTCCCACGTCCGCGGGTCATCCAGGCGCTCGTGCCACCCCGGCTCGAAGTGGCGGTCGAACAGCAGCCACAGGCGCCGCGCCAGCCAGGTGCCGGTGTGGATGCCGTTGGTGATGTGGCCGATCGGGACCTGTTCAACGGGCAGCCTGGGCCACAGGAAGGACCACATCTTGCGCGCCACCTGCCCATGCAGCTCTGACACGCCGTTGGCGCGCTCGGCCGTGCGCATCGCCAGGACGGGCATGCTGAAGGTCTCGCCCCACGATTCCTTGCGCCGGGCGACGTCCAGGAAGGCCTCGCGCTCCAGCCCCAACTGCGGCCAGAAGTTGCCGAAGTACTTGTCCATGAGCCAGAGCGGGAACTCGTCGTTGCCGGCCGGGACGGGGGTGTGCGTCGTGAACAGGCTGGTGGAGCGTACGCGTTCGATGGCCTGCGCGTAGGTCTTTCCGGCCGCCACGAGCTCGCGCCCTCGCTCCAGTGCCAGGAAGGCCGAATGGCCCTCGTTCATGTGCCAGACCGCCGGGTTGTAGCCCAGGGCGCGCAAGGCGCGCACTCCCCCGATGCCCAGCAGGATCTCCTGCGAGATACGCATCTCCAGGTCGCTGGTGTACAGGCGGGCGGTCAGGGCACGGTCCACGGGCTGGTTGGCCTCGACATCGCTGTCGATCAGGAACAGCGGCACCCGGCCGACTTGGATGCGCCACAGACGTGCATTCACCGGCCGCCCTGGAAGATCGACGGTGATCATCAGCGGCCCGCCGTCCGCGTCGAAGACCGGATAGACCGGCAGCTCGGCAAAGGATAGGGCGGCGTAGCGTGCTTCCTGCCACCCGTCATCGCTCAGACGCTGCTTGAAGTAGCCCTGGGTGTAGAGAAACCCTACGGCGACCAGCGGTAGGCCCAGGTCGCTGGCTTCCTTGAGATGGTCACCAGACAGGACGCCCAGGCCGCCGGCGTAGATGGGGAGCGACTCATGCAAGCCGAATTCGGTGGAGAAGTAGGCGATCGGCTGGTTCATACGGTCCGGATGGGCCCGCGGATACCAGGCGTTGGGGCCATCGGCCATGTAGGCATCGAACGCGCGCACGATCCGGTCGATGAAGTCGAGCAGCCAGCGATCGTTCGTGGCCGCCCGCAGCCTTTCTCTGGGCACGTCTCGCAGGAAACGCACCGGATTATGTTCGGTGCGCTCCCAGGTATCAGCGTCAATGTAGCGGAAGATGCGCGACGAGTCCGCGTTCCAGGTCCACCACAAGTTGTAGGCCAGGTCCGCCAGGCGGCGCAGGCGACGCGGCAGATCGAAGCCATTGGGCGGGGCGAGGGACAGATTACGGTCGGCGTCCATGAGGCTGCGGAGAGCGCGGGTTCCCTGGTCGAGGTCAGGCAATCATACCATGCGGGCTCGGCTGCAAGAACCCGGAAGGCACCGGCCGGCGAGGACTCCGCAGACGCCCGGCACGGCGTGAGCCTTTGCGCCCTCGGCGGTGACCAAAAGTACTTGCCGTCGCCGGCGGCGGACCTCATCCTCGGGACAGAGTGAGCTCCGGATGCGCCCCGGGGAGGGGCGGCCCGGTATCCAGGAGAGGCTTTGATGAAGCACATGACCGAAGAGAACCTGAAGGCCGCCTTCGCCGGCGAAAGCCAGGCCCACATGAAGTACACGAACTTCGCCGAGCGGGCGGAGAAGGAAGGCCGCCCGAACGTCGCCCGGCTGTTTCATGCCACGGCCTTCGCCGAGAGGGTCCATGCCAGCAACCACCTGCGCGCCCTGAGCGGGATCGAGGACACCGCCTCCAACCTGACCGCCGCCATTGGGGGTGAGACCTTCGAGGTGGAGGAAATGTACCCGGCCTACAAGGCAGCCGCCGAAGCCCAGGGAGAAACGAAGGCTCTGCGCTCGATGGATTGGGCCATGAAAGCCGAGGTGGTCCATGCCGACCTGTACGCCCAGGCGCGGCAGGCCGTGCAGGCCGGGAAGGATATCGAAGCGCAGGACATCTGGGTGTGCACCGCGTGCGGCTTCACGATGGAAGGCGAGGCGCCCGACGTGTGTCCGGTATGCGGCGCCAAGCGCGACAAGTTCCGCAAGTTCTAGCCTGGCTCTCCTGAAGTCGATGTCAAGGGCCCCGGCACACATGCCGGAGCCCTTGTCGTTCGACAGCTGGGCGCGGCCGACGAGCCAAGCGGCTTCAGGGCTTCTGCCCGCAAGCGAGGAACAGGACCTCCGGGCCGAGCCTCTCCACCTGCAATCCTGGCAGGCGATCTGCGAGCAGTCTCCATGGGTGTTCGCGGTCGGTCTGTGCCACGGAGAAGCGGCGGAAGACCGCCGCCACGACGGGATTCAACAGGCGGCCCGGCAGGTTCTCAGCCAGCACCGGGCTCACAGCGACCACCCGGCCGCCGGCTTTGAGGTGGGCCAGGCTGCGCTCGATCGCCACAGCGGAGGTCAGGACGTCGTGCATGGCAAACAGGAGCAGCCCATCGAATCGCTCGGCGAGCTGCAGATCCTCCGCCGAGCTTTCGATCAACCGCACGTTGGACCACAGGCGGTGTCGGACGCGCGCCTTGGCCGCGGCGATCATTTCCGGGCTCAGGTCGACACCCACGACCTGGCCCGAGGGCCCAACGGCGCGGACGAGGTAGTCGAAGTTGGCGCCGCTGCCGCAGCCGACCTCGAGTACACGCCCGCCCGGTGCCAGGCCCAAACGATCGACGGCATGCCGCCTCAGTGGAAAGGTGAAGAAGAACAGCCCGTCAGGCAGCGCGGCGAGGCGGCGATAGCGGGCGATGATCTTGGCATGGGTCGGGGCTGGGTCGGTCATGTCGCCTCCGGATCGACGCCTTCGAACAGGTCCGTCTCCCGCAGCCCCGGCGGGGCAGGCGGATAGGCGCGCATGAAGGTCTCTTCGCCGCCGGCCAGGCGGAACAGCCAACCCAGGATGCCCGAAGTGGGCGGGCCGCCCTGGCTGGCGTGGCAGGCTGCCGCCCGCGCCTTGGCTTCGGCGACCTCGGCAAAGCGGATGAACGCGTGCACGGGGAAATCCTGCGAAGCGATCTCGGCCAGGTCGATGTCCGCATTGCGGCCGAAGCGGCGCGGATCCATGCCAAGCAGCGGCATGACGCGAACGGCCAGGCGGAAGAACCGTCGGCTGAACGTGTGGAAGTACAACTTCTGCGGCCGGTAGGGCGGCACGTCACCCGGGTAGCGCGAAGCGTCGCCACTGGCCTCGAAGGCCGCCTGCGTTGCGCGCTGGATAGCGATGTGATCCGGATGGCGGTAGCCGCCGATCGGATCAAAGGTGATCACCACCTGGGGGCGGAGGCGGCGGATCAGCTGCGCCACCTGCGCCGCCACGTCGTCGAGTGGTGCGGCCGCCAGCGCGCGCGGGTGCTGATTGTCGGGCGAACCGGGCATGCCCGAATCGCGATAGCCCATGAAGTGGACGCCGGTGAGCCGCAAGTGCCCGGCGGCGCAGCGCAGCTCATGCTCGCGCAGCGAACCGATGTCGGCGTATCCATGCAGGAGCGCTTCCGAAACGGTCCCGACCTCGCCGCGCGTGGCGCAGGCGAGATGTACCTCGACCCCGCGATAGGCATACAGCGCCAGCGTCCCGCCAGGGCCGAAGCTCTCGTCATCCGGATGGGCCAGGACGGCGAGCAGCCGCCGGGCTTCCCCGGCTGGGGCAGGGCGAGGGCCGGCGCCCGTCATGTGCCCGTCTCCCCCGCGACCTGAACGACGATCTCGCGTTGGCGCGGCCGGACGTCGAAGTCGATGAACAACACCTGCTGCCAGGTCCCCAGCGCCAGCTCCCCGCCGACGATCGGGATACTGAGCGATGGCCCGAGCAGCGCCGCGCGCAAGTGAGCGTGGCCGTTGCCATCATCCCAGCGCAGATTGTGCCGGTAGTCGCGCCCCGGTGGAGCGATCTCATCCAGCGCGCGGCGCAGGTCGGCAAGCGCCCCCTCCTCGTACTCGATCGTGGTCAACGCGCTGGTGGACGAGGGGGTGAAGATCGTGACCACTCCCGAGCGGATGCCGGACTCGGTGACGATCTGCTCAATCCCCTTGGTCAGGTCGTGCGGATCAGCATTGCCGCGCGTGTGCAGCTGCAGACGGCCGGTGTAGACCATGGACAGCCTCGGTCGGCGTTGGCCGGCGCGGATGCCGGCCACGGGAGTATACGCCACGCACGCTGGCGTCTGAGGAGCGCCGAGAGATGTCTGGGGCTCGCCAAGCTCCGCCCGCCAGGATGGCAGGGGTGTAGACTCCCCTGCCGTGTGAGTGCCTTCGGGAGCCGGGGGCGGCGAGGCTGTTGTGGATGACCTGATTGCGCAGCTGGCGCGTGTCTCGCACTTTTCGCATCTTCCGGAATCCGAGCTTCGGGCGATCGTCGGCCGAGGTCAGGCCCGCCACATCCCGGCCGGGAACTACGGCTACCATGCTAGGGTTCACTTGGGCTGAGCCCGTCCAGCGGGGCAAACATCATGCGACTGCAACGCAATGGGGCCGCGTCTCCTGGTTGGCCATGACGCGAGGCCCAGACCCATCCCAAGCGGCCGAGGTCCTCGCCCGGCTGCGGTCCTTCTCCAAGCTCGACGCGGCCGCGTTGGCTGCCGTCGCGCAAGCCGCCATCCCGCGGCGCTTCGACGCCGGAAAGGTGATCTACCTCGAAGGCGAGCCGGCCACGACGGTGTATGTCCTCGAGTCGGGTTGGGTCAAGGCGACGCGCATGTCGGCCGAGGGGCGGGAACAGTCCATCTCAGTCCTCCAACCCGTGGAGATGTTTGGGGACATCGCCGTCTTCACCGGCTCCAGCTACCCCGGAACCGTCGTTGCCCTCGAGGAGGCCGAAGTGTGGGCCATCGACGGAGTGACCTTTCTCGACCTGGTGACCCGCTATCCCTCGCTGGCCATGGCGGTCATTCGCCACCTGGCCGAGCGGGTGGTCTATTTCATCGGCCTGGTCGAAGACCTGTCCCTGCGCAGCGTCGAGGCGCGGTTGGCCATTACGCTCCTGAAGAACGCCGAGACCCGTGACGGCATGCTCATCGTGCCACGCCGGCCGTGGACAACCTTCGATCAGATGGCCAGACGGCTGGGTACCGTGCGCGACGTGCTCAGCCGGGCACTCCGCACCCTGGAAGAAGAGCAACTGCTGAAGGTCGAAAGGCACCAGATCGTGCTTCTCGATCCGGAGGGCCTGGCCCGGCGCGGCAACCCGCAGTAAGACCAAAGTCGTATACGCGAACCTGGCCGGTCCGTATCCTAGGTATGGACCGGCCGAGCTTTCTCCCGGGGAGGGCGAGGCGATTGAAGGCTTCTGCGGATGAGGACCTGCGCGAAGCCGTGCGGATGGCGTTAGCAGCCAATCCGGACACGGCCGCCCTGGAGCTGCGGGTTGGCGTCCTCAATTCCGTCGTCCATCTGGGTGGTGAGGCGCCCTCGGCCAGCCTCCGGCATCGAGCCGAGGCGGTGGCCGCCGGCGTGACCGGCGTGCGCGGCGTCGCAAACCGGATCGAAGCCCCCGGCGCTCCGAGACCCACGCGAACCATCGAGCTTCCATTGCGCCGGCCAGGGAGCGGCAGGCAGTGAACGGGCGCACCGCCCTCCTGCTTGGCGTGGCTCTGCTGCTCCTCGCCGCATGCCAGGAATCCGCGCCGGTGTGTCCACCGCGGACCGGCACCCCGCAGCCCTTGAGCCTCCCGGCGCCCACGGCTGCCTCGATCAACACCTCCGGCGCGTCCGTCACTCCGATTCGGGTGAAGATCGGGGGAAAGGCCATTTCTGTAGATCAAGTTGTCCAGGGCCCCCTGTGCAACGGCCGCTGGCGCGGGACCGTGTATGTCGCCTGCGGTGTCCAGGTCCTGCCCTGGGCGGATCAGCCCACGTTCCTCAAGGACTGCGACCTTTCAATCGAACCCGGGACTATCGTCTATGTTGCTTATCACAACGACACGCCCTACTACAACGGCTGCTCGTGCCACACCGGTGAGATCGCCGAACCCTGATCACATCGAGGAAGGGAGATGAAGATGGAACGCAAGAACCTGTGGGGAGGCATCCTGGCCTCCATCGCCGCCCTGATGGGGATCATCGGTCACTTCGTCCTGTTCCTGAAGTGGTATCAGATAGGCATGGCCTCGCCGTCGGCTGAACCGGGCTGTGAGATCCTTCTGAAGTACATCCATCCCCTGATGGCCGACTTGGGCATCCTCGGAGGGGTGCTCTTCGCTGTGAGCGCCTACGGCTTCTTTGCGAAGAAGACCTGGGCCTACGTGGTGTCCGTGGTCGGTGTTGTGCTGGCCCTGCTGGGCAGCTGGTTCATCAATGTGCCCTTCATGGCCGCTGGGTTGCCGCCCGTCTACTTCCCGCTCTTCTGGCCGTATCTCCTGTTCTACTTTCTGTTGGTGAGGGGCATCGGGAAGGTCCTATGGGGCCGGACTCTGGTGGGGCTCTTGACCGGCATGGCCTACATCTTCTGCTGGATGAACGGCGTTGCCAGCACCAGCCGCATCATCACCATCGGGGCGCCCATCTTCATGCTTGTCGAACGCCTGCACTGGGTCGCCATGATCGGCTGGGCCGTGATCACGGTCGGGATCCTGATTCGGCCTAAGCCGTGGATGCAGGTCGTGGGACTCGTTGCCGCCACCACCGAGCTAGTTGTGGGCATCCCGCTCGCCGTTGTGACCGCCCAGCAGCTGGGCCGCTTTTCCCTCTTCGCCCTGGCACCGATTTCCTGCCTGATCCTGTTGACGCTATTCTTGTGGCCGGGGTTCTGGGCGAAGTACGCCGCCGCCCCTGCCCAGGCGGCGTCCGCCTGACGACCCGCCGCAGCTCGATCGCCCGCCGCTTCCTGTCAGTTGGGAGGAAGGGCGCCATGTGCTATGCTCGAGGTCGAGGCGATTGCGCGCCGCCAGCGCTCGGCGGCCCAGGATCAAGAGGAAGCACATGAACCTGTTCACGCTCGATAACCTGTTCTTACTCTTGACCGGCCTGAGTGCTGCGTACCTGCTCTGGCGTTTCTACGGCCGCTGGAGCCAGGGCAAGGCCCTGTACGACGTGTATTACACGATGGGCTTCCTGGTCCTTCTGATCTCGGGCCTGCTGCTCATCTTCCTCGGCCTGGGCATCCTGTCCTCGCCGTATGTCCTGACCGTTGCCAGCCTGATCCCGCTGGGGATCTCGATGGGCCTGGTGGAGCAGTTCTTCCCGCAATACAAGAGGGCCTTCAAGTGGTTCGCCCTGGCCGGCTTCCTGGCCATCGCCATCAGCAGCATCGCCGGAATCGAGATCGGCCGCAAGATCTCCGTCCCGCTCTTCCATGGCGTCGCCGGACTGGTCATCTTCCTTGGCCCGTTCCTCGCCAAGGGAGCCGCCAAGGGTTTCTGGTGGGTCGGAATTGGCGGGGTGCTGATCGGCCTGGGCGGGATCGCCCTGGCCTTCATCGCCAACGGCGCGCAGTTGCTCTTCTTCAGCCCGGCGTTTGTCATGGCCATCCTGACACCGCTTCTGCTGCTGATGACGCTGGCGTTCACGTGGGGCTTCGTCAAGGACATCAAGCGCTGAACCTTCTCCTCCGCGTCCTCCCCCAACGGTCTTCGTTGGGGGAGGACGCGGACCGGCATAGGTACAGATGCCACCGCCACGGTGCGTTGGAGCGCGTCGGCGGGTCGAACGTCGTCTCACCAGGAGCCACACATGCGACTTGTCAGGGACCGCCTCCAATACCTATTCGGCTCCACCAAGGGACTGATCCTGGTGGCGATCGCCATGACCACCGTTGTGACCGCCGTATGGGGCATGCTCTCCGGACCGATGGCCGAGTTCGGCGTGCGCGACGTCGTCGTACGCCTGCTCCGGATGGATCTGGTTCAGGCCGAGCGCGAGGGGCGCATCATCATCCTGTACCACTCCATCGCCATGGCCGTGGTCGCCATCGAGACGTACATGCTCACCGGCCTGCTGAAGATGAAGGCCTTCTACAAGACGGCCGTGCGCCTGCTGATCACAGTCGGCTATCTGATGGCCATGATCTTCGGCATGGGCTTCGCGTACTGGGGCCACAACTGGGCCCTGCACGGCCTGTACATCGCCGGGCTGACGCTGGTCTTCTTCGCCGGCATCCTGCTCACCATCGCCCTGTGGCCGTGGGGCAAAGACTTTCGTCAGCCTGACCCGGCCTACGCCCGCACCCGGACCGGCATTGATATTGAGCGCATGGCGTTCTTCGCCGCTGCTCTCACGACCGTCATCTCGGCGCTCTTCGGCGCCATCCCCGGCTCCATGTTCGGCAATGGCTTTGAAGCCTTCCTGGCCGAGAACATCATCCGCTACCCCGAGAAGACCACGCTGGAGTACTCGATCATCGGCCACCTGCACATCATGCTGGCGCTGATCGCCGTGATGATCACGCTGATCATCGGCCGCTGGCTGAACTTCAAGGGAATCCTGCACAAGATCGCCATGCCGCTGATCATCCTGGGCACGATCGTCCTCAACGTGGGCGTCTGGGGCGTGGTCACCCCGCTCGAGCCGGTTGCCCACATGATCATCTACGTCGGGGCGACGCCGGCCATGCTGGGTGCGCTGATGCTGGTGATCTTCGGCTGGGACAAGCTCATCCGCCAAGGCGTGGCCGGGATCGTGCGGCCGACCTTCTTCCAGAAGATCGGCGCCCTGGTTCGCGATCCGCTCAAGTTCGGCCCGCTGTGGCAGATGGTCTTCATGAACTTCACCGTCAGCGGCATCGGCATCTTCATGGCCGTGCGCTTGGACGAAGTCTTCCGCGTCTGGCCGGCGCGCGAGGAGCGCATCGAGCTGACCGGGCACTGGCATGTGCTCTCGGGCATCATCGCCACGATCATCCTGCTCTACTACGGCGACATGATCGGCCTGAAGGGCAGGCTGCGCCGGCTGTACGGCTGGGCAATCATCCTGCTCTCCGACCTGGCCTTCGCCTCCGTCACCGTCTTCGAGATGAAGCGGCTGTTCATCTCGGAAGCCGCCCAGCAGCCGCTGGTCAACACGGTCATGCTGCTGATGGATTTCGGCCTGGCCATGCTGCTCGTGGTCCTGGCGATGGTGATGCTCTGGCGGCTGGCCGACCTGTTCAAGAAGAAGGGCCGCTGGACCGAGGAAGCCGGGCAAGACGACCTCTCGACGGAGGTGCGCTGATGAGCCGGCTGGCCTTCTCCCTCCTGGCGATCGCCCTGCTCCTCTCGGCCTGTGCGACCGTCGACCTGAACGCCCCGGTCCCCGAGTACGAGACCGGCATCGACCCGAATGCGTGGGCCCTGGTCCCGGCAGGCGAATTCCTCTCGGGGCAGCATAACCACCCGGCCACCCTTGACTACGACTACGAGATCATGGTCACCGACGTGACCGTTGGCCTGTACGTGACCTACCTCAACCAGGCCCTGGCCGACAGCGCGCTGCGCATTGACGGCGAGCAGATTGTCGGCTACTACCCTGGCGATGAGTTCCGCGGCGTGAAGCACGAAGTGGAGATCGCGGGCGGCGACTACGTCTTCGTCCCCCTGGACGACCCGGCCTCGCGCTTCACCTTCGACGGCTCTGCCTTCGCTGCCGTTCCTGGATACGAGAACCACCCGATGACCAACGTGTCCTGGTTCGGCTCATGGGGCTACTGCGCTGCCTCCGGCGCCCGACTGCCGATCGAGCTCGAATGGGAGAAAGCCGCCCGCGGGGGAGACGACGGCCGTCCCTTCCCGTGGGGGTTCGACATCGCCCGCAACCAGGCCAACTTCTACGCCAGCCGCGACCCATTCGAGGACATGGGATCGTTCGGCTCGCGCACCAGCCCGGTCGGCTTCTACAACGGCCGCAGCTACGACGGCTACGTCACCCTCGACTCAGCCAGCCCGTACGGCCTGTATGACATGGCCGGCAACGTCTGGCAGTGGACCGGTGACGTCTACGAGGGACAGCACTACCGCTACTTGCGCGGTGGCTCGAAGGACACATACGAGATGGACCTGCGCATCTGGGTGCGCAACAACGCGACCCCGACCTACTACGGCCCGGCCGTCGGCTTCCGCTGTGCGCGTGATGTAGAGTAGGCAGACGAGAGAACAGCAATGCAGTCAAGGCAAGCTGGGTTGCCGGTCTCAGGGTGGCTGGCGCGGATGCGCGCAGGCGCAAGGCGTGCCTTGCCACTGCTCAAGAGCCCGCAGACGATGCTCCTGCTGGTCACCGGGTTGGCTGGCTTCGCCAGCGCGCGCTGCCCGGTCGTCCACTGGACCACGCTGCTCGGACTGGCTGGCTCGCTCTTCCTGGCGATCGGTGGTAGCACCGTCCTCAACATGTGGCACGACCGCGACATCGACTCGATCATGTTGCGCACCTGCAACCGGCCGCTGCCGACGGGCCGAGTGTCGCCGCACGAAGCGTTGCTCCTGGGGATCGCCATGAGCGCGCTGGGCGTTGGCTGGGCTCTCCTCCTGCAGCCGCTCTACGGGCTGATTGTGTTCGCCGGGCTGTTCTTCGATGTTGTCATCTACACGCTGTGGCTGAAGCGGCGGACCCCTTGGGCCGTCGTCTGGGGCGGGGTCTCCGGCGGCATGCCAGTGCTCGCCGGGCGCGCCCTGGGGCTGGGGTCGGTGGATTGGATCGGCGTGCTGCTGGCGCTGGCGGTCCTATTCTGGATCCCAACTCACATCCTGACCTTCGCCATGCGCTACGACTCCGACTACCGGCGCGCCGGCGTTCCGACCGTCGCCTCGGTCTATGGTTTCCGGACCGCGCGGTGGCTGGTCGCTGTCTCCAGCGTTCTCGCCGCCGCGGCGATGGTGGCGGCGGCGGTCGGGATCGGGATGGCGTGGGGGTACCTGCGCCTGCTCGCCGTGCTTGGGGGCGGGCTGCTCCTTCTGGCGGCGGGGACCCTGCTCCGACCCTCGGAGAATGGCAACTTCGGCCTGTTCAAGTACGCCTCGGTCTACATGCTCAGCTCGATGGTGGCTGTGATGCTCGAGGTGCTGTAGCCCGTGCGCGCCCTGCGCCCCGCTGACCGTGGGCTGCTCCTGCTGGCGGCGCTGGCGGCTGCCTGGCAGATCGTGGTCGGGCTCGAGGGCCAGGGGACGCTGGCGACCGTCAGCTACACTGTCGCCTTCGGTATCCTCCTGGTTGCGGACTTGCTGTTGATCATCCTCGGCTTCCAGGCGCTGGACAGCCCGGTCGTGGTGATCCTGTCCACGGCGATCCCTCTCGGGCTGGCCGTCGGGTTGACCGCTGAGCACGTTCCCGCACAGGCAGACCTGGCGGCCGCGCTGGCGGTCGTCGCGCTGGTGGCTGTGACCATACCCCGGCTCGCAGGTTGGCGGCGGGCGGGCCTGGCCACGTTGATCCCGGTGCACGGCCTGGCTGGACTGTGGATCGTCGGACTTCCGGTGGTGACAGTCGTATCCGGCAGGCAGCCAGTGCCGTTCCTGCTCGTGGCGCTCGGGGGCGGACTGATCGGTTTGGGCGGAATGCTGCTGGCGTTCTTGAAGGCCGGCCGCCCGATCCTCTCCCAGCCCGCAATCCTATCCCTGTTCCCATCCTTGCTCCTGGCGACCACCGTGGCACTCGTGAGCGGTTTCGCCCTGGGGCAACCCATCCTGTCGATTGGAGGTTGACCCAATGTCCACGATAGGCAGATCCGGGAAGGCGCTGCGCATTCTGGCGATCATCCTGTTCGGCTTCGCCTCGGTGGTGATGCTGCTCGGGGGGATCGGCACGAGCTGCGCCGCCTGGGCCCCGCAGGCGTTCGGGTCGATGGCCGTGCTGGCGCAGATGCAGTGGCTGTACATCACGGTCTCGATCCTGACCACGGCCCTCGGCGTGTGGGGGATCTACCTGATCGTCGCCCTGTCGCGCGGCAAGGCCGGAAGCTACCGATCGGCGCTGATCATGCTGTTGATCGGGCTGGTGGCGGCCGGGGCGCAGATGCTGGCCTCGGAGGCGCTGCGCGGCAAGTCGGCACCCAACAACATGCGGGTCTACATCACGCTCTTCACCTTGGTGGTCCTGCTCCTGTTGCGGCTGCCCGCTGTCTGGAAGCGGATGGGATTCGAAAGCGGGGGTGGGAGCGGCTCAGCGATGGCGCCCACGGGGGCGGCGATGCTCGTCATGGGGCTGGTGATGCTGACCGTACAGTACTGGGCGGCCGCCGGCCACTGGATCGACGGGGTTAACTACGCCGATGTCTGGCACATGCGGCTTCTGATCACCGGCAGCCTGATGACGGCGAGCGGGCTGGCGCTGCTCGTGCTCAAGAGTATGCGCCGAGGAGCCCTCAGCGAGCGGCCGCTGGCCACGAGTAACTAGCAGGCAGCTGTCAGCACTCAGCCCACAGCAAACAGGAACGGGTGTCAGGTCGCCCGTTGCTGTTTGCTGCTTCCTCGTAGTCGGTGCAAGCGTCCGCCTTCCGCACCCGACCGCGACGCGTACTTGTCGAAGCGGCCTTGACCAATCGCTAATCGCTGAGGGCTAATCGCCACTTGCTGACTGCTCGTCGCTAACGGCTACTTGCTGATTGCCGCCTCAGTCCACCGCGGGCGGAAATGGCGGTGAGACGACGAGCTCCTTCTCCGAGCGAGTATGCCCCGGCCCGGTGCCCTTGGCCAGGTATTGCGCCTCATCGGCACGCGACAGGATATCGTCGATCGTCGTGTCGTCCAGATGGAGCTGGCTGACGCCGGCACAGAAGGACAGCATCGGGACGGCCGGTCCAAGCTGCAGGCCGTAGGCGTTCAGTGCCTTGCGGAGCTTGGCCGTCACGTTGTGGGCGCCCTCGATTCCCGTCTCGGGCAGCAGGACGACAAACTCGTCGCCACCGATACGCGCCAGCAGGTCCGTGGAGCGCAGGACGGACTTCATGGCGCGCCCGGCTCCGGTGAGGACTTCATCGCCGAACAGGTGACCGAAGCGATCGTTGATCGCCTTGAACCCATCCAGATCGAGGTACAGCAGGCTGAGTGGACGCCGGTAGCGGCGGGCGCGCGAGAACTCGCGCCCGAGCTGCTCCATCAGCCAGCGCCGGTTGGCGAGCCCGGTCATCGGGTCGGTGTGCGCCAGCTCGGTCATCTGCTCGGCCTGCACGTTGAGGGCCGAGATGCTGCGCCGGACGTAGCTGGAGTAGAAATCCAGCACCGCCGCCAGCGCCACGGCCACGATCGTCTCACTGAGCAGGAAGACGGCTCCGGAGGTCGGATCGAACGGGTGGACCAGGGCGGCAGGCTGCGTGCGGGCGTACAGCCACGTCCCGGCATTGGCCAGCGTGGCCAGGCCGGCGAATAGGTAGGCCGGCCCGCCGCCGATCATCGCCCCCGCCGCCAAGACCGAGATCAGGAACGCTACGTTGACCAGGTAGATATCCTGCGGGACCAACACGGCGTTCAGCAGAGGGTACAAGAAGTAGCTGATGGCCAGCAGGTAGCCCACCATCGTCGTGCGGCCCTGGCGGACGAACCTCTCGGCGACCAGCAGGATCAGCGCCAGGGCGAGCATTGCCAGCAGGTCAAAGCGCCAGGCGTGGTTGGACTGTGGCCGCAACAGCTGCAGGATCAGGACCTCGACGATGAGCCAGGCGGTCAGCAGCACCAGGGAAACGCGAACCGCGGCCCGGGCAAGCTGAACCCGATATGGCTTCTCATCCGGCTCAATACGGGGGGCAAGGACGGCGAGCAGTTGACGCCAAAGTCTGCGCATGCGAGTCCAGACCCGCGGCTACTCCGCGGACGTCGGTGCGGTCAGGCCAAGGATATTGTAGCCGGAATCGACGAACACCACCGCCCCGGTGACCGTGCGTGCCAGATCCGACGCCAGGTAGACGGCCGTTCCGCCCACGTCCTCGATGGTGATGGGGCGGCGGAGCGGGGCGATCTCGGTGAAGGCTCGGAACAGGCTCTTGAAGCCGCTGACACCGGCGGCCGAGAGCGTACGGACCGGGCCGGCGGAGATGGCGTTGACCCGGATACCCTTCGGTCCAAGTTCTGACGCCAGGTAGCGAACCGAGGACTCCAGCGCCGCCTTGGCGACGCCCATCACGTTGTAGTTGGGCATGACCTTCTCGCTGCCGTAATACGTGAGGGTGATCATCGAGCCGCCATTGGGCATGAGGGGCAGCGCGGCCCGGGCCAGAGCGGTCAGCGAGTAGACGCTGATGTCCATGGCGGTCTGGAACCCGGCGCGGCTGGTCTCGTAGAACGGCCGGCTGAGCTCGTCGCGCCCGGCGTAGGCGACGGCGTGGACCAGGATGTCGATCGTGCCCAGGGCGGAGGCGGCGCGTTCGAACAGCCCCTGGATGGCGGTGTCGCTGCCGACGTCGCACGCTTCGACAAACGAAGCGCCAACGGACTCGGCCAGCGGCCGGACGCGCCGCTCGAGCGCCTCGCCGGCGTAGGAGAACGCCAGCCGCGCCCCGTGCTCGTGCAGCGCCTTGGCGATCCCCCAGGCAATCGAGTGATCGTTGGCCACGCCGAAGATCAGTGCGGTCTTGCCCTCGAGCAGGTTCATGCGGAGTACTCCTTGATGCGGCTCAGGATTTGCGCAGGCGGGCCTGGGCGGTAGGCCGGACGAGGTAGCGCCAGCCCAGGCTGCGCCACGGCTCCGGCACCGTGTTTAACCCCACCCGTGGCCCAGTCGTCACGTCGGCCTCGGGAACCCGCAGGCCGTGCTCGAGGAAGAGCACGGCTCCCGGCGAGCACAAATCGTGACCGTCCAGCCGCCGGTCGATGCGCAATGCCTGGCACAGCTTGGCCGGGCCGCCTGCCAAGTCACGCTCGCCGGGGGGACCCCGCCGGCGGCGCATGGCCGCCAGCCCCTCGAGCGGGATGAGGGCGCGGATCAGCACCGCCGCCGGGAAGCCCTCCGTTTCGGTGACCACGTTCAGGCACCAGTGCATGCCGTAGGTGAAGTAGACATAGGCGTGACCAGCCGGGCCCCACATCGAGGCGTTCCGAGCCGTGCGGCCCGACCGGGCGTGGCACCCCAGGTCGTCGGGGCCAATGTAGGCCTCGGCCTCGACGATCCAGCCGCCCAACCGGCGACCGCCTGGCTCGAGGCGCACTAGACGGGTCCCGAGTAGCTCCCGGGCGACGGCCAGCGTCGGACGTTGGAAGAACCGGCGGGTCAATCGGGGCGCCATACGCGGGATTGTAACCCGCCGTCGGCCGAGGGCGACGGCGTGCACAGGCCTTCACGGCCGGGTTGTCCCGCCGTCGGGCGACGAAGGGCGCGACAATCAAGGTCGCGCGCCAAGGAGCGGCTCCACGATGCGGAGCCCCTTGGTGCCTGGCCGGCGACGCGTTCCCGCCGAATGAGGCGCGGGATCTGAGAGGAGTGCTTGGCTTGTCCGTACTGAACCGGATCGCCTACTTCCAAGGTCGACGCGACGAGGTCCCGAACCAGGACCTAGCCCGGCGCCTGGCCCGAGCCAAGGACCGGGTTGGGATCCGGGAGATCGCTGAGAATCTGCACAACCCCAATCGGAACGTCCAGAGCGATTGCCTCAAGGTGCTGTACGAGATCGGCTATCTCGACCCGAGACTGATCGCCGGCTACGCCGATGTCTTCCTTGATCTCCTGCACAGCAAGCATAACCGCATGGTCTGGGGAAGCATGATCGCGCTGGGTACCGTCAGCCAACTGCAGGCACGCGCCATCGGGAAGCGACTGGACGAGGTGATCGAGGCGATCGACGCCGGATCGCTGATCACGGTGGTGTGGGGCGTGAAAACGCTGGCCGGGGTGGCTGCGGCGAGCCGCACGCACCGCGCCAGGATCATGCCTGTGCTGGTGATCCAGCTCAAGACCTGTCTGCCGCGTGACGTGCCGATGCATGCCCAGAGTATCCTGCCCGCGGTAGACGAGGCCAACCGGGGCAAGTTCCTCGCCGCCCTGTCCTCGAGGCTGCCGGATCTCACGCCCGCACAGTCGACCCGCCTGCGCAAAGTGCTCCGTCAGATCGAGGCCGGGGAGGGGCGTCCGGGCGGACACCGAACCTCCCGGGCGGTGTAGGCCGTACGCGGAGCACTGAGAGGGGCATCTGAGCACCAGGCGCGGCATGGAGGATCCTCCGACGCGGCGCGGCGCCCGCGGGGGCTGGACGAGGGTGGAGCGGAGGGGACATGTGAGACCTGCATACTGGATTGGAGCGCTTGCCATTCTGGGTGGCCTTCTTGGTTTGCTCGTGTCCAGAGGCTTGGGGTGGTTCGATGTGACCATTGGGGTAGTTCTCGGGATTCTGATAGGAGCTGTGATCTTCGGTCGTGCGCGGCCGAAGGGCTGAGCCTTCCACGAATGCCGAACGACCCCGCAGAAGGCTCGCGGTGCAGGCTTGGCGGCGGGCCGCGCGCTGCGTGGCAGCGCAGGACCCGGCATCGGCCGTCCACCGACGAGTCGTATCCGCATGGGCACCCGGCCCTGTGAAGCGCAGCTCACAGCCGGCGCAGCGAGTAGGAGGAGGTTGCGATGCGCATTCGCGCTGAAGTGGCCCTGACGTTCGATGACGTGCTGCTCGTGCCGCGCCATTCGCGCATCCTCAGCCGTGGCGAAGTCTCACCGCACACGCTGGCGGCGCGCGGCATCCCACTGGCGATCCCGGTCTTGAGCGCCAACATGGACACGGTGACCGAGGCGGACATGGCCATCGCCATGGCGCGCTGTGGCGGGCTGGGGATCGTCCACCGCTTCATGCCGATCGAGCTCCAGGCCGCCGAGGTGGCGCGGGTCAAGCGGGCGGAAGGCTACATCGTTGAGGCGCCGGTGACGATCGAGCCCCATGCCACGATCGCGCAGGCCCGGGCTTTGATGGCCAGCGCCGGCATCGGCGGGCTGGTGGTTGTCGACCACCAGACACGCGTCCTGGGCATGGTCACGCGGCGCGACCTGCTGTTCGCGCCCGACCCGCAGGAGCCGGTCGGCGAAGTGATGACGCCGCGCGAGCGGCTGGTGACGCTGCAGGCTCCGGGCGATATGATCGCCGCCCGCGAACAACTGTACGCCCACCGGCTGGAGAAGCTTCCCCTCATCGATGGCCAGGGGAAGCTGCGCGGGCTGATCACCGCGCAGGACATCATCAAGCTCGAGCAACATCCCCGGGCGACCAAGGACAGCAAGGGCCGGCTGCGCGTCGGCGCAGCGGTCGGCGCCCGCTCGGACGATGTCGAACGGGCCGAGGCGTGCCTGCAGGCCGGCGCCGACGCCTTCGTGGTCGACATCGCCCATGGGCATTCGGAGAACTGTATCGGCATGGTCCGGCAGCTGAAGCGGCGTTGGCCGGAGGTTCCCGTCATCGCCGGGAACGTCGCCACGCCTGAGGGTGTGCGTGATCTGACGCAGGCCGGCGCCGACGCCGTCAAGGTCGGCGTTGGCTCGGGGTCGATCTGCATCACGCGCGTGATCACGGGTTTCGGCGTCCCGCAGCTGACGGCGATTCTCGAGTGCGCTGCCGAGGCGCAGCGCTTGCAGGTGCCGGTGATCGCCGACGGCGGGATCCGCACCTCCGGCGATGCGGTCAAGGCACTGGCGGCCGGAGCGAGCAGCGTGATGATCGGGAACATACTGGCCGGGACGGATGAGGCGCCGGGGGCGAACGTGACCCGCGACGGCCGGAAGATGAAGGTTGTGCGCGGCATGGCGTCGCTGACGGCCAATGCCGACCGACTGGTCATCGAACGTGGCGCCGATCTCGAGCCGGGGGACTGGGAGCGAATCGTGCCCGAGGGCATCGAAGCTGTCGTTCCCCATCGTGGGTCGGCGGCCGAAGTCCTCGACCAATTGATCGGCGGGATTCGCTCGGGCATGTCCTATGCCGGAGCCCAGACGCTGGACGAGCTGTGGGAGCGGGCGGAGTTCGTGCGCGTCACCGGGGCAGGGATGCGCGAGTCCGGTGTGCACGACGTCGAACCGCTCGGGTAGCTCGCCAGGGACACGCCGCCCAGGGTCGTCATCTCCGTCCCGGGATCTGCTTGTCCGGTTGTCCTGCCCCCAACACACCGAAATGGGCACCGGCATTGCAGGACACGGACTTCTCTGATACAAATTCTCAGCATGACCGGTGGCTTGAGTCGCGGACGAAGGCAAGGGCAGCCGGAGCCCACGTTCATCCGCCGGCGTAGCACACGTTCTCCCCGCACGGGCCGGGAGGGCAGGATCCTGTGACCTCCAACGGCATCGACCTCCAGCCTCTGCACGCATGGCTTGGGCAACAGGAGAGCCGCGACCGCTCGCGTCTTCTTCCCGCGCTGATCGAAGCGCAGCGCCTGTATGGCCGCCTGGAACCCCCCGTACTGACGGCCATCAGCCATGCGCTGCGCGTGCCCGAGGCGGAAATCCACGGCGTCGCGAGCTTCTATACGATGCTCTACGATCGTCCCACTGGACGCACGTTCATCCGCGTGTGCACCAGCCCCCGTTGCGCGCAGGCGGGAGGCGAAACCGTCTTGCGCGAGGTCTGCGCGCACCTGAAGGTATCCCCGGGCCAGGCGACGCCCGACGGTGCCTTTGAGGTCGAAGAGGTCCCCTGCCTGTGCCTGTGTGACCACGCGCCGGCGGCGCTGCACGGCGAGGTCCCCCTGGGCAACCTGCGCGGTGTTCCGGTGGCGGAGTGGCTGGCCAGGCCGGAGGAGATCGGGCTGGGTGCGATCCGAGGGGCGCCGCGGCGTCTCACGGCTCGCTGCGGGAAGAACGCTCCGACCGATGTGGAAGCCTATGGGGCAGACGGCGGATACGCGGGCTTGCGGCGTGCGCTGGACAGCCTCCAACCGCAGGAGGTCATCGACAAGATCGAGGCCTCGGGCCTGGATGGCCGAGGCGGAGCGGCCTTCCCGACGGGCCGCAAGTGGGCGCTGGCGGCTTCGGGCGAAGCGCCGCAGCGCTACATCGTGTGCAACGGTGACGAGTCGGAGCCTGGAACCTTCAAGGACCGCGTGCTGCTCGAAGGTGACCCCCTGGCGGTGCTCGAGGGGATGACGCTGGCAGGCTATGCGATTGGGGCCTCACGCGGCTACCTGTACGTGCGCGGCGAGTACCCACGCGCGCAACGTACCTTACGCCATGCGATCCAGGCCGCCCGAGAAGCCGGCTTCCTGGGAAACCGCCTACTCGGGAGCAGCTTCAGCTTCGACGTCGAGCTCCGCTCCGGAGCCGGCGCCTATATCTGCGGAGAAGAGACGGCGCTGCTCGAGTCGATCGAGGGCAAGCGCGGCTTACCGCGCCTCAAGCCCCCGTACCCCGTGACCCACGGCCTGTTCGGGATGCCGACGGCGATCAACAACGTCGAGACGCTGTGCATGGCTGCCTGGATCCTGGGGAACGGCGTGGAGTCCTTCCGTTCCGTCGGCAGTGCGGAATCGCCGGGTACCAAGCTGTTCTGCCTGTCCGGCGACATCGTCTTGCCGGGCACGTACGAGGTCCCGTTCGGGATAACCCTGGGGGAGCTGCTGACTCTCGCCGGCGGTGTGGCGGGGAATCTGCAGGCGATCTTGCTGGGCGGCGCGGCCGGGGCGTTCGCCGGGCCGGAGGCGCTCGACCTTCCGCTCACCCACGCCAGCTTCCGCCAGGCCGGGCTCCCGCTGGGTTCGGGCGTCATCATGGTGATGAACCAATCGCGTGACCTGCGTCGGACGTGCTGGCACCTGGCGCGGTTCTTCGCGCACGAGTCGTGTGGCAAGTGCCTACCGTGCCAGCTCGGCACGCAGCGGCAGCTGGAGATCATCGGCCGCCGGGCCGAGGGGCACCTGCGTCCGGGGGACATGGAAGCCCTGGACGACGTCGCCTTCACGATGACCGAGACCTCGATCTGTGGGCTCGGTGTGACCGCCGGCTCGGCGATTCAATCCGCGCGCCGGCGCTGGCCGGCAATCTTCAAACCCCCGGCGAGCTGAGCGACATGCCGGGCAAGGCGGGACCCAGGATGCAGATGTGGGCCGCGGGGATTGCCCCCGAGACGTGGGTAGCCGATGACTGAGCGTGTTGAGCTGACGATCGACGGTCAGGCGGTCCAGGTGGAACCCGGGACAACGATCCTGGAGGCTGCCCGGCAGGCGGGGATCACGATCCCCGTGCTGTGCTACTCGGCCCGCACGACAGCCAATGGACTGTGCCGGATGTGCGTCGTCGAGGTCGAGGGCGCCCGCGGCCTGGTGGCCTCCTGCCTGACGCCTGTGACTCCGGGGGCGCGCATTCGCACCGAGACCGAGAATCTCACGCGGGCGCGCCGGACACTGCTCGAGATGCTGGCCTTCTCGGTTGATCTGTCCCAGGCGCCTGAGCTGCAGGCCCTGATGGCGAAGTACGCCTGCCAGCCGGAGCGGTTTGACGGCGGGGAGAGGCGCCGGCCCGCGCCGATCGACGACAATCCGATGTTCATCCGCGACTACGCCAAGTGCGTTCTGTGCTGGCGCTGCGTGCAGGTGTGCGCCGATGACGCCCAGTTCACGTATGCCATCACCGTCTCCGGTCGAGGCCACGAGACGCAGATCGGCACCTTCTTCAACCGGCCGATGCCCGCCACCACGTGCGTCTTCTGCGGGCAGTGTGTCGATGTGTGCCCCTCCGGGGCCCTGAAGCCCAAGCGCGAGTGGCTGCTCGAGCAGGGCCTGTCTCCGGAGGAGACGCTGCAGGCGACGATGCCCGAGAAGGAGAAGCGGCGCAAGGCGTGACGCGTGACCCCCGTCGCGTACGGCCAGAGGCGAGGTCATGCAGGGTTCGGCCCGGCAGACTGCGAACGGCAGCGCAATGACCCGATCACTCCGCGCGGGCGGCCCGGACTGACCCGGGCAGCGCGGCATGAGAGGAAAGACACTGGGCAGGTTCGCCGGTGACCGGCAGCCCGAGAACCCGTACCTGCGCCCAGAGCGGGACAGGCGAAGAGATGTGAGCAGACGTGATCCATCCCGACCGCATCGTCACGACGGTATGCCCGTACTGCGGCGTGGGCTGCAGCCTGCAGCTCCACATCCGCGACGACCTCATCTACCGGGTCTCCTCCCCGGCCGACAGCGTCGTCAATCACGGGAACCTGTGTGTGAAGGGCCGGTTCGGATACGATTTCGTGTACCACCCCAAGCGTGTGACCACGCCGCTCATCCGCCGGTCGCCGCAGTTCCCTGGCCGCCGCACGCAAGCCTTCGATCGGTCCGAGTGGCGCGAGGCCTCCTGGGATGAAGCGCTCGACCTGATCGCCGACCGTCTCACCGCGCTGTACCGGACGCAGGGCTCCCATGCTCTGGCTGCCTATTCCTGTGCCAAGGCGACGAACGAAGACAACTACCTGTTGCAGAAGATGGTCCGCGCCCTGTTCCGCACGAACCACATCGACCACTGCACGCGGCTGTGCCATGCCAGTTCGGTCGTGGCGCTGCAGATGGCCTTGGGGTCCTCGGCGATGAGCAACGCCGCCGCCGAGGTGATCGATAATGACGTGTTCATCGTCACAGGCTCGAACACGGCTGAGACGCATCCGATCATCGCCCTGCAGATGAAGGCCGCCATTGACAAGCACGGCGCCCGGCTGATCGTTGTCGACCCGCGGCGCATCGAGATGGCCAGCTGGGCGACGCTGTGGCTTCCGGAGCGGCCCGGCACCGACGTACCGGTGTTCTCGGCCATGGCGCACGTCATCCTGAAGGAGAGGCTGCTCAACGAGGAGTTCGTGCGCACGCGCACCGAGGGCTTCGACGCCTTCGCCGCCTCAATGGAGACCTTCACGCCCGCGTACGCCGAGGCCATCTCGGGCGTGTCGCGCGACCTGATCGTACAAGCCGCCCGGATGTACGCCGGCGCCAGGAACGCGGCTATCTATTGGGCGCTCGGCATCCCGGAGCACTCCCACGGCACAGACAACGCCATGAGCCTGATCCACCTGGCGCTGCTCACCGGGCACATCGGACGGCGCGGGACCGGGCTCAATCCCCTGCGGGGGCAGAACAACGTGCAGGGGGCGTCCGATTCGGGAGCGATGCCGTGGCACTATCCGGGCTACCAGCGCGTAGACGACGAGACCGCGGCACGCAAGTTCGAAGCGGCCTGGAACATCGAGCCGGGAGGTCTGAACCGTGGCCCGGGCCTGACGACGACCGAGATCCTGTCGTCCGTCGGTCCGGGGGGCGTGCGCGGCCTGTACATCATGGGCGAGAACCCGATGATGTCCGAGCCCAATCTCAACCACACGCGCCGGCAGATGGAGCAGCTTGAGTTCCTCGTGGCACAGGATCTGTTCCTCAATGAATCGGGTGCCTACGCCGACGTGTTCCTGCCGGCGGCTTCCTGGGCCGAGAAGGACGGGACGTTCACCAACACGGACCGCCGGGTGCAGCGCGTCTGGCGGGCGCTCCCGCCGCGCGGTCAATCGCGCCCCGACTGGGAGATCGTCTGCGACCTGGCACAGCGTATCGAGCGCCGCCTCCAGTCGCCGACCGCCGGCTGGACGTACACGGGCCCGTCCGAGGTACTGGAGGAGATGGGGCGGCTGGTTCCCGAGTACGCTGGCATCCGCTACTCCCGGCTGGAGGGCGAGGGCCTGCAGACCCCCGTGTGGGATGAACACCATCCGGGCACGCCCTTCCTGTTTGCCGAGTCCTTCCCGAGGGGGCGGGCGAAGTTTCACCCGCTGGAGTACCGGCCCACGGTCGAGATGCCGGATGAGGACTACCCGCTGATCCTGACCACCGGTCGCGTGCTCGAGCACTGGCACGGTGGATCGCTGACCCGCAACTCCAAGCTGGATGACCTGTACCCGGAGGCCGTCGTGGAGATCCATCCGGCGGACGCGGTGCGACTCAAGTTCGAGGATGGGCAACCGGTGCGCGTATCCTCACGGCGCGGTACGGTCGTCCTGCGCGCCCGCGTGACGTTGAAGTCGACGCTGGGTGTGGTGTTCATCGCCTTCCACTTCGCCGAGGCGGCCGCCAACCTGCTGACCATCGACGCCCTCGATCCGCAGGCGAAGATCCCGGAGTACAAGGCCTGCGCCGTGCGCATCGTCGCCGCCCGGGAAGAAGAACTGCGGCGTCCCGAGGCGCGGCTCGAACGGGGAAGATGGTGACCGGCAACCCTGCGCCGGTACGGCCACCCCGGGAGTGAGCTAGCCTGCGCGCTCGACACTCGGCTTCCGCTCGCACCACGGGCTAACTGCCCTGCGCCGAGTTGGCCGGTGGGCATCCGCTTCATGCTTGTTCGACCCGGTGGGCGCGGAGCGTCCTTCACGCGCATCTTCATCGTACGCGCGGCGGCCTCCCTTCGGATCGGCGTATTCGAATGGCCCGTGGCGATTGCCCGTCTGTCGCCCTTGGGACATACTTGAGGCGACTCTCTCACTCTGACGCCAGGACGGATCATCATGATGGCAGCCTACGCGTTGAGCGTCATTCTTTCGGCCTTCCTGTTGTTCCAAATCCAGCCGATGATCGGCAAGGTCATCCTGCCCTGGTTTGGCGGGACATCGGCCGTGTGGTCGACGGTGCTGCTCTTCTTCCAGTTGGTCCTCACCGCCGGCTATGCCTACGCCTATGGAGTGCTGGGCCGGCTGCGCGAGCGGCACCAGGGAAGGGTTCACCTGGTCTTCCTCGGCCTCTCCGTGTGCTTTCTCGTCGCTGCTGCGCTGGCCTGGCCTTCGCCGCTCACGCCGGATGCCAGCTGGCGCCCGCAGGACAACTCGCTACCGATCCTGGGGATCCTCAAGGTTCTGGCCGCCGCCGTTGGCGTGCCGTACTTCATGCTGGCGACCAATAGCACGTTGATGCAAGGCTGGCTGAGCCGCGAGCCAGGCAGCCGTACACCCTACCGGTTGTACGCGCTTTCGAATGCCGGATCGCTGGTGGCGCTGCTCACCTACCCGTTTCTGTTCGAGCCGTGGCTTCCGCTGCGCACCCAGGCGTACGTTTGGTCGGGGGCCTACGTTGTCTTCGCGATCGGAGCCGCTCTCATGGCGCTGCGTGTGGCAAGACGTGGCCCGGCCGGCGCGGCGGAGGCGGCGCCAATCGCCCTGCCTGGCGCGGAGGAACGACCATCGGCTGGTGTGCACATCCTCTGGCTCGGCCTGGCCGCCTGCGCTTCAACGCTCCTGATCTCGGTCACCAACCAGGTCACGCAGGAGGTGGCCCCGATCCCATTCCTGTGGGTGCTGCCGTTGAGCATCTATCTGCTGACCTTCATCCTGGCGTTCTCGGGAGCAAGGCTGTACTCCCGCCGGGTCTTTGCCCCAGCCTACTACATTGCGGCTCTGATCAGCATCGGGGTTCTGGCGACCTCCTTCCTTTGGTTCGGCGTGATCAGCCAACTGGTGACATACGCCCTGGTCCTGTTCCTGTGCTGCATGATCTGCCACTACGAGCTGTATGCCCTGCGGCCGTCGACGCGCTTCCTGCCGACGTTCTACCTGATGGTTGCCGCCGGGGGAGCCTTGGGCGGCATCTTGGTGAACTTGATCGCGCCGTTCCTGTTCTCAACCGGCTTCTGGGAGCTGCAGTGGGCCGTCGTAGCCTGCGGGATCTTGCTGACGATCGTCCTCTACCGGCAGCGGGAACCCGCGTCGGGCCGGCGCAAGCGCAAAGGGGCCGCGCAGTTCCCGAAGGAGGGCCGTCGGCGGCGGCCGGTCATTCTCGCTTCCGTTATCGGCCTGCTGGTCCTGAGCGAGCTGATGATCGCCTTGATGATTACCTTCGCCAACGATACGCTCCTTGCCCGGCGCAGCTTCTTTGGGGTGCTGCGCGTCTGGGAGATCAACACCGAGCGGCCGGGGCTCAGCGCCTATCAGCTGACCCATGGCCGGACGGTGCATGGCTTCCAGTTCGAGTCCGCCGCGCGGCGGATGCGGCCGACCACCTACTACATAGAGACCAGCGGCGTCGGCCTGGCGCTCCTCAACCATCCGGCCCGTCCGGGGAGCCTGCGGGTAGGGGTCCTCGGGCTGGGCGTCGGCGTCCTCGCCACCTACGCGCAGCCGGGAGACGTGTTCCGTTTCTACGAGATCAACCCGGACATGATTGAGATTGCGGAGGGAGAGGGCGGCTACTTCTCCTTCCTGCAAGACTCCCCCGCACAGACGACCATCGTCGCTGGCGACGCGCGCCGGTCGCTGGAACTGGAGTGGATGGATCAGGGTAGCCAGGCTTTCGACTTGCTGGTGCTGGACGTCTTCAGCGGCGACGCCGTGCCCCTGCATCTGCTGACGAAGGAGGCATTCGATGTCTACCTTCAGCATCTCGCCCCAGACGGCATCCTGGCGGTCAACGTCTCGAACCGCTACTTTGATCTGGGCCTGCAGGTCTTTCGCCTGGCGGAGGCGCTGAATCTGCAGACGGTGCTGATCGAGGACCAAGGGGATGGCATCCAGAGCTACGACTCGATCTGGCTGCTCCTGTCCCGAAGCGCCGACACGCTGCAGATCCCGGGCATCACCGCTCGCCAGGCCCTGCGGCCGGTCCTTCCGGCCAACCTGCGCCTGTGGACGGACGACTACTCCAATCTCCTGCAGGTCCTGCGCTGAGGCGCGGGACCCCGTCGTCCTTGGGGTAGAATGCATCACCCTTGAACTCGTGGAGGAGGTTGAACGTATGAAGGCTCGAACGGTGAGTGTGTGGGTTGGTCTCTTGGCGCTGGTCCTGGGCGTGATGGCGTGTGGAGGTAGCGTCAGCACTGCCAACGTCGCCGACGCCTGGATGTCGGCCGACGAGGCCGGCGAAACGCGGGTGACGTCCTATGCACAGGATTCCGAGTTCTACGCCCAGGCCGACCTGAAGAATGCCCCGGATGACACCGCGATCAAGGCGGTATGGACCGCCGTCGAGGTGGCCGACACCGAGCCCGGCCTGGTGATCAACGAGACCGAGTTCACCACCGGCAGCGGGCTGATCCACTTCACTCTGAGCAACGACGGCCTGTGGCCGACCGGCAGCTACAAAGTGGACATCTACCTGGGCGAGGAACTGGTCAAGACATTGG
>Ga0209253_10000116_pt1 | contig 57039 bp, 45 predicted proteins | sample FrelakmetBRP12BR_FD_187145 | JGI IMG/M metagenome (GOLD analysis project Ga0209253, IMG submission 187145) | Freshwater lake sediment microbial communities from the University of Notre Dame, USA, for methane emissions studies - BRP12 BR (SPAdes)... | ecosystem: Environmental > Aquatic >...
ACCGCACGAGCCACAACCATGCCAAGGTCGATGCGATCGCGACGACGAGCGCGATGCCCGAGAACTGCGGAACGAAACCCGGCGCAAGCCGGGCCACGTTGGCCGCTGGCTTGGCCGGAACGCCTGTTTGCATGGCCAGGTAGAGCACCCAGATCAGCACTGCACAGATCGAGAAGAAGAACACAGAGAACCAGTCGATCGCAGATCCGGTACTGCGGCGCAGCGTCGGCAGAGCGAATGCCGCCAGCACTGCGATTCCGGGCAGACCCAGCATCAAGGCTCGATCCGACCCTCCCATGGCCACGTTGGCGCACATCGCAGTGACCAGCACCGCCAACGGAATGGCCAGATGACGTCGGTCCAGATGCCGGCGCCAACGCCAGAGCGTCCAGATGGCGAGCGGCCAAGCCGGCCAGAGAAACCACAGCCACTGTCGTCCGAGCAGCAAGAAATGGGAACTCGCCCAATTGCCTGTGAGTCGCCACGACCATGCGTTCAGCACCCAAGCCAGCGCGCAGGCGATGACAGTGGCCCCCGCCACCCAGAGACTGAAGCGCCGAACCTGGGCGTAGCTCGATCGCAGGCAGATCACCGTGCCAGCCATGCCGAGCACGAGCGCCACCGACGGTGCGCCACTGCTCGCCAAGGCGGGCAGCGCCAGGATGATGCCGACGCGCGCGCCGACGCCTCGATAGGGCGCCGCCGCCAGCGCCCACTGCACCGACGCGACCGCTGCCAACTGCGCCAGTTCGGGCGTCGTCTCGTGCCCAAGTTGCAGCAGGCCGAGCGTGGCGATCAACGCCAGGATGCAGGCATCGGCAATGGCCCGCGCGTAGTCGATCGTCTGCGCCTCGCCACCAAAGGCGAACGGAAGCGGTTGTGCGGCCTCGGTGCGCGCCAGCGCGAAACTGGAATACCACAGCGCAACCAATGTCAACACCAGCAGCAGCGCGAACGGTATCCGCGCGGCGAGTGCGGGGTCGAGCCACGGCGATGTCAGGGCAATGAATGCGGCGCCCAGCCAATGGGGCAGCAGGGCCGTGTCGGCTGGCACGCCACCCAATGTCGGCATCAACCACGACGACCGCCCTTCGGCCATCGCCAGCATCTGCCCGAATGCGATCAGATCGGCGCTCTTCCAGGGATCGCGCCCGAATACGCCGGGCAGAACATAGGCCGCGCACAGCAATATCAGCGCAACACGCGGCAGGCGCCGCACGGCTGCCTGTGTCACGAGGGCTGGAATGGGAGTGGCCGTCACTGGCGAATCATGCCGCAGACCGGCAACAAAAAAGGCAGCCGAGGCTGCCTGCTTGCCACGCAATCGCCGATCACTTCTTCAGGCCGACGCGCGCGAACTTGTTGCGGAACTTCTCGACGCGGCCACCGAGGCTGTCGATGCTCTTCTGGGTGCCGGTATAGAACGGGTGCGATTCGCTCGTGGTCTCGAGTTTGATCAACGGCAACTCGCGGCCATCGTCCATCTTGACCGTCTCCTTGGTCTGCACGCACGAGCGCGTGACGAACTTGAAGCCGTTGGACAGATCGACGAAGCAGACTTCGCGATAGCCGGGGTGAATGCCTTCTTTCATCGGAGCCTCTGGGGTCTGGGTCGGGAGCCACTCCGCGACAGGGCGCGGGGCACTTTCCGGGGATTGAGGGTAGGGGCGAATTATAAGGGGTGGGGTTTGCAGTACTTTCGCCGGCTCTCCACGGCCCGGCTTTGCATGCCGGGCCGGTTCGTGAGGCATTCGGGGCTGCGCAGGCAGCCCCTCATGTCCCCACTCACCCACCTCTTCGCATCATGTCGAAGAAGTCAAGGTTGTTCTTGCTCGACTTCATCTTGTCGAGGATGAACTCCATCGCCTCGATCTCGTCCATCGGATACAGCAGTTTGCGCAGGATCCAGGTCTTTTGCAGGATCTCGGGTTTGAGCAGCAATTCCTCGCGCCGGGTACCGCTCTTGTTGAGCAGGATCGACGGGTAGACGCGCTTTTCGGACATGCGGCGGTCGAGGTAGATCTCGCAGTTGCCGGTGCCCTTGAACTCTTCGTAGATCACCTCGTCCATGCGGCTGCCGGTGTCGATCAAGGCGGTGCCGATGATGGTCAGCGAGCCGCCTTCCTCGATATTGCGCGCGGCGCCGAAGAAGCGCTTCGGGCGCTGCAGCGCATTGGCGTCGACGCCGCCGGTCAGTACCTTTCCGGAGGAGGGCAGCACATTGTTGTAGGCGCGCGCGAGGCGGGTGATCGAGTCCAGCAGGATGACCACGTCCTTCTTCAGTTCGACCAGGCGCTTGGCGCGCTCGATCACCATCTCGGCCACCTGCACATGGCGTGCCGCGGGTTCGTCGAAGGTCGAGCTGATGACTTCACCGCGCACTGTGCGCTGCATCTCGGTCACTTCCTCGGGCCGCTCGTCGACCAGCAGCACGATCAGGTGCACCTCTGGGTAATTGGCGACGATCGCGTGCGCGAAGTGCTGCATCATCACCGTCTTGCCGCTCTTCGGTTGCGACACCAGCAGCGCGCGCTGGCCTTTGCCCAGCGGCGCGATCAGGTCGATGATGCGGCTGGTGATGTTCTCTTCGGTCTTGATGTCGCGTTCGAGCTTGAACTGTTCCTTCGGGAACAGTGGCGTCAGGTTCTCGAACATGATCTTGTGCTTGCTCTCCTCGGGGGTCAGGCCGTTGACCTTGTCGACCTTGACCAGCGCGAAATAGCGCTCGCCGTCCTTGGGGACGCGAACCTCGCCTTCGACCATGTCGCCGGTGTGCAAATTGAAGCGCCGGATCTGGCTCGGGCTGAGGTAGATGTCGTCGGTGCTGGCCATGTAGCTGGCCTCGATCGAGCGCAGGAATCCGAAGCCGTCGGGCAGGACCTCCAGCACGCCGTCGCCGAAGACCTGCTCGCCGCCTCTGGCGCGCTTCTTCATGATCGCGAACATCAACTCCTGCTTGCGCAGGCGGGCGACGTTCTCGATCTCCAGCGCCTCGCCCATGGTGATGAGCTCAGAGACGTGGATCGCCTTCAGTTCGGACAGATGCATGGTCAACCAGTGGTGGAAGATCGCTCCCTTGCCTGGGGTCAACGACCGGGACTACTCCGGCCGTGTACCGAAGCGCAAGGCCTTCGCCGCGCGAAGGATCAATCGATGCACTGGGGTGGGGGCCGGATCCACGCGCCCGAGGGGCTGGCGTGGAGGCAGATCCTGTGGCCGCGCGCAGACCGTCTAACGGCGGCGCGCTGCAATGCGGTGATTATAGATGACCGTCGAGGAAAGCGGTCAATTGTGATTTCGACAGTGCCCCGACCTTGGTGGCGGCGAGTTGTCCGTCCTTGAACAACATCAACGTCGGAATGCCGCGGATGCCGAACTTGGCCGGCACGTCGTGGTTTTCGTCGACGTTCATCTTGGCGATCTGAAGCCGATCGGCGTAGTCCTTGGCAGCTTCGTCGAGAATCGGCGCGATCATCTTGCACGGGCCGCACCACTCGGCCCAGTAGTCCACCAGCACGGGCTTGGCGGCCTTCAGCACGTCACCCTCGAAGGACGCATCGGACACATGTTTGATCAGTTCGCTGGTCATGAAGGTTCCTCACCGCACGGCTGCCGATCCAGCAGCGCCGAATGATTCTGACATAAAGGCAACTGGCCGGCGCCGTGGCACACAATGCGATCCGCCTATGGCATCGATAGCCGAGCACGCACTTGCAACCGGGTGTAGCCCGCCCGAACTCTGGTCGGAAGCGGCGCATGCGGCGATGCAGTGGCTGCGTCAGCGCGGCCTCGCGCCTGCCGACGCGGTGTTTCTGGTGCCGTTCGCCGAACTGCTGTTACCGGCACGGCGTGCCTTCGGCCGAACCGGCGACTGGATGCCTCGCATCCACACGACCCGCACGCTCGCGCTGGCCTTGGGGCCGGCCCGGATGCCCGGCCCCGGCGAACCCACCGGCGAGTTGGGTGTCGATATGCTCGTGGCCACCGCGTTGCTCAGGCGCCAGTCCTGGGCGGACGCCTGGGCCCGGCGCGACAGCCGCAGTTTCGAGGCCGGTGTCGCGCAACTGGTCCGCACAACGCTGATGCTCGTCGACGGCGCGCGCGCGGTTCTTCCTGCGTCTCGGTCCGCATGGTGGGCGCAGGCACGAGACATCGCCGCACGGCCGGGTGGTCCCGATGCGATGGAACGCGCGTTGCTGCGAATTGCGATCGAATGGGCGGCGGCGGCAGCCGACCCCGATACCGATCGATTGTTCGACTTGCGACCGAGCGCGTGGATCGCGCTGAGCCCGGGCGGCGAAGACCGACTGACGAGATCATTGCTGGAGCACGCCTGCACGCGCGATATTCCGACGTTGAGGCTGCAGGCCGACCCGACCTCGGAAGACCCGTTCGCCGAGGCCGCTCCCGATGGCTCGCCAGAGGTGGTGATCGCGCAGGATGCCGAGGAGGAGGCCTGGGTGGCGGCAGTGGAAATCAATGCGGCGATCGGTCGCGGCGAGACCCCGGTGGCCTTGATCGCCGAAGACCGTGCGCTGGTGCGCCGGATTCGCGCGTTGCTGGAGCGTACCGGAACCCGGATCGACGACGAGACAGGATGGTCGCTCGCCACGACCCGCGCCGGTGCGCACGCCTACTCGGGATTGCGCGCGGCTCGCGGATCGGCGAACCGCGATGACCACCTCGATTGGCTGAAGTCCGATCTGGACGACGCCGATAAGTCCGCGCTGGAGGCGTTGGAGCTGCTCTGGCGCGACAGCGGCAGGATGCAGGCGGCCCTTCGCATCGATGCCGAACGCCTCTGGGCGAGGGAGCGCGTGCGCTTGGATGGATTCGCAAAGCCGCGGCACAGGTCCCTCAGGCAATGGCTGGAGGCATTCGACCACCTGCTCTTCGGGCGGCCGGGTGGCCAGTCATGGCAGGGCGATGCGGCTGCGATCGAATTGCGTCGGGTCCTGCGGATGGATCGCCCTGCTGACGATCCGGAGGCGATCTGGCCGTCGGCCGCGGATGCCGCGATGGATCTTCAACAGTTCAGTGACTGGATCGACGCGGTGCTCGAGTCCTCGCGATTCGTGCCGTTGTCGCGCGCGGGCGATGCACCGGTCGTGTTGACGCCGATGTCGCGGGCGATCGGGCGCGAATTTGCGACGGTAGTGTTGCCGGGCGCCGATGAGCGGCGCCTGGGTATTGGCGAACCATCCGCGACATTGTTGTCCCAAGCGGCGCTGCGCGCGCTTGGTCTGCCCGACCGGGTCGCGCGCCAGCGGCGGATGGCACTGGCGTTCATCCAGTTGCTCCGCGTGCCAAAGCTGGTGCTGACCTGGCGGCGCGCCGATGGCGACGAACTGCTCGCCTGCAGCGCCCTGCTGGATCGCCTCGTCCTGCAATGCCGAGCACGCAAGACGCAGGTGCCGGTGGAACGCGCCGCAGCCTTGCCGCTTCGTGCGGTGGAATCCGCGCCTGTTCCACGCCCGATGCCCACGGCAGCCGGGTGGCTGCCCGAGTCACTCAGCGCCAGCTCCGTCGAGATCCTGCGCCAATGTCCCTATCGTTTCTTCGCCCGTGCCGTGCTGCGCCTGGTCGAGCAGGACGAACTCGACGATGAGCTGGACAAACGCGACTACGGCCGATGGCTGCATGCGACGCTGGAGCGCTTCCACGCGACGCGGGACGAATCCGCAACGCCGCAGGCCGAGGTCCAGCGCCTGCAGGCGGTTGCCGAGGAGATGCGCCCGATCGTCCTGGGCGACGCGCCAACCCGCGAGGCAGCGCTGCTGCCGCAGCTTGCCGGGTTCGCGGCGTTCGCCACGCGCTATGTCGAGTGGGTGCGCGACCAGGACGCCGAGGGCTGGCGCTTTGTGGCAGCCGAACTCGAGCTGCAGGACGGGCCGCTCGATCCAAGTGGCCTTCGCTTGCGCGGGCGCATCGACCGCGTCGACACGCATGCGCAGCGCGCGGCGATCCGTCTGCTCGACTACAAGACCAGCACGCGTGCATCGCTGCGGCAGCGTGTGGCGCGGCCGTTGGAGGACACGCAGCTCGCCGTGTACGGTGCGCTGCAGTTGGGCCGGATCGAGCCGGGAACGGAACTCTCGGCCTGCTATGTGGCGTTGGACGAATCCGAAGGCGTTGTCACGGTCGAGCATCCCCAGGTGTCCGACACCGCGCGCCTGCTGATGCAGGGGCTGGGCGACGAGCGCCGCCGGATCGAGGCTGGCGCGCCGTTACCCGCGCTGGGCGACGGCCGCGTCTGCGAGACCTGCGAAGCGCGTGGGCTTTGCCGGCGCGACCATTGGCGGCCTGAACCTCGGTTGACGCCATGAGCGCCGCTGCCTATCTGGCCGACGGTCGGCCCTGTACCCGGGACGAGTTCTACAGTCTGGCGTGCGACCCGGCGCGCAGTGTCGTCGTAGAGGCCTGCGCCGGCGCGGGCAAGACCTGGATTCTGGTCTCGCGCATCCTGCGCGCGCTGCTCGACGGTGCATCGCCGAGCGAGGTACTGGCGATCACGTTCACGCGCAAAGCAGCCGGTGAAATGCGGGCGCGCCTGCATGAGTGGTTGCGCGAAGTGGCCGTCGCCAGCCCCGGCGAACGCGTCAAAGCCTTGGTGGATCGCGGGCTTGCGCCGCCGTCGGCCCAGCGCCTGGAACCGGCTCTGGCGCGCCTGCATGCACGCGTGCTGGCCACCGGCGAAGTTGCGCAGATCAGCACCTTCCACGCCTGGTTTGCCCAGTTGCTGCGCATTGCACCGCTGGAGGTCCTGGATGCGCTGGGCCTGCACTCCTCGATGAGTCTGATCGAGGAAATCGACGACCAGAAGCCAGACCTGATGCTGCGTTTCAATCAGGTCGTCCTGGATACACCTGCGCTGCTGCGCGACTATGTCGCGCTGACCGAGCGTCATGGCCCGTCAAAACTTGCTGACTGGCTCAACGCGGCTCTGTCGCGGCGCATTGAAGTCGAGTTCGCCGATGCGGCCAAGGCCTTGGAGCCGGCGATCGGACCAGCGTCATTGCATTGGGCCGACTGTGCCGGGCTTGCTCATCCCCACGAACGAATTCGCTCTGATCTGGTGCTGCGCGGTGTGCTGGCCGATGCGGCAGGCGCGTTGGTCGCGCAGAAGGGCAAGTTGGCACGAAATGCTGGATCGAACCTGACGAGGGCCCTCGAGCAAGGCAACGCGCAACCCGCCTTCTTGCTGGCCCGGGACGCGCTGTTCACAAAGGACGGGTCGACGAGAAAGCTCGGCGAGCTGCCTGCTGTGTACGCCGCCGCACAGGCGTTGCAGCTGCTCCAGGATCAAGCGGCCCAGCAAGACGCGCATGACGATCATCAGCGCATGACGCGCCTGACCCGGGCCCTGCTTCAGCAATGGGGCGATCTGAAGCGCGAACGCGGTTTGGTGGACATGCCGGACCTCGAGCGCTGCGCGCTGGCGGTGCTGTCGAACTCGACGCTCTCCGGCTGGATTCAGGAGCGCCTGGATGCGCGCGTGCGGCACCTGTTGATCGACGAGTTCCAGGACACGAGCCCATTGCAGTGGCACGCGCTGCAGGGATGGCTGTCTTCCTACGCGGGTGCTGGTGGCGGTGCCAGCGGGCAACGGCCGCTGTCGGTCTTCATCGTGGGCGACCCGAAGCAAAGCATCTACCGGTTTCGCCGTGCGGAACCGAGGGTGTTCAGCGCAGCGCGCGATTTCGTGGTTTTGGGACTTGAAGGACATGCGCTGGAGTGCCACCACACGCTGCGTTGCGCCCCGCGCGTGCTCGACTGCGTGAATGCGGTCTTCCTCGCGGCGAAGGCGCACGGCGACTACCCCGGCTTTCGGGCGCACAGCACGGGCGCCGATGTGCAGACTCCGGGCCGCAGCCTGCGACTCATGGACGCCGTACCGCCCAGCGACATGCCGGCGGGCGACCAGGCCGGCGACGGTTGGCGCGACTCGCTGACCATCCCTCGCACGACACCGAAGGAACCGCGTTCGCTCGACGAGGCACGACGCGTCGCGCGGGCGGCGCAGGCCATGATCGTCAACGGCGAGTGCCGGGCCGGGGACATCATGATCCTGGCACGGCGCCGTGCGACCTTGGCGTTGGTGGTCGACGAGTTGCGGGCGTTGGCTCTGGACTGCGTGGCCGCCGAGGCCCTGCGCCTGGCCGACCTTGCCGAGGTGCGCGATCTGGTGGCGCTGCTGGACGCGCTGGCCTCGAACGGACACGACCTCTCGCTGGCGCATGCGCTGAAGAGCCCGTTGTTCGGCGCCTCGGACGACGATCTATTGGCATTGTCTGGGCGCGCTTCATCGATATCCGGCCCCGCTCGCTGGTGGGCTGCGCTGCAGAGCTGGGACGGTGCCCCAGCCGGATTGGCGCGCGCGCGTCGGCTCCTGGCGAGCTGGGCGGCGCTGGCGCGCTCGGTTCCGCCGCACGACCTGCTGGATCGAATCGTCGACCAGGGCGACCTGAAGGCGCGACTGGCAGGCGCCGTCCCGCCGCAGCGGCGTGGCGTTGCGCTGGCCGCGGTCGATGCGCTGCTGGCGCTGTCGCTGTCGTTGGACAGCGGCCGCTATGCCACGGTGTACCGGTTCGTGCGCGCCTTGCGCCAGCGCGCGCTGTCGGTTCCCGCTCCGACCCGCGAGGAGGCCATCAAACTGATGACCATCCACGGCGCCAAGGGGCTTCAGGCGCGCTGCGTATTCGTGGTGGATAGCGACGCGAATCCTGGGCACGAGGCCAGGCCTGCAGTACTGGTGGATTGGCCGGTCGAGGCGCGTGCCCCGCGCTGCGTCGCCTTCGTCGTCAACGGTCGCAGGGTGCCGCCCTCACTGATCGGTCTGCACGCAGCAGAGGCGGCCGCCAATGCGCACGAGGAACTCAACGCGCTCTACGTGGCCATGACGCGTGCCATCGATACGCTGGTGTTCAGCCGTACGGTACCCCGCTCGGCTGCCGTGGCGCCGAGTTGGTGGTCGCGCGTCTACGACGCGACGGTGGAACTGGGACTCGTTGCGATCGAATCGCCCGTGCCGCCGGTGGCCGCGTCGCAGGCGATGGTTCCCGAGCTTTCGCGGCCAGCGATGTCGAGCGCGGCCATCGAGCAGGCCGATCAGGAGACCGCGGACGACGACGAGGCCCGACGCCTGGGCCAGGCTGTGCATCGAACGCTGCAATGGCACGGTCAGCCTGGCGCACCTGCCTCCGACGTGAGAGCACTCGCGGTGTCGGCCGCACGGGAGTTCGGCCTCACCGGCGCCGTCGCGAGGCGTGTCGTCGAGATTGTGTCGGCCATGCTGGAGAGTCCGAAGCTGGCGGCCTTGTTCGACCCAGGCCGCGTGCTGTGGGCCGCCAACGAGATCGAGGTCGCGCTCGCGGGTGACGTGCTGCGGATCGACCGGCTGGTGCAGATCGGTCCGGTCGAAACCCCGGTCTGGTGGGTGCTGGACTACAAGTTGGACGCGAATGCGATCGTGAACCCGGAACTGCGCAGGCAGCTGGCGCGCTATCGCGATGCCGTGCGCAGCCTGGTCGGCCCGGCGCCCGTGCACGCGGCGTTCGCGACACGCGATGGCGAACTGCACGAGCTGAACTGACGGGTCTGAGCGGTTCTGTTTGGCCGATCGCCGCGGGCAGTGATTGGCTCCAATCAGGCCATGCCCGACGTTGCATTGACGCGCGGGCAATCCTGGCTCCGACGATGACTGTGCCCGATCCATCTCACGAGGGAAACGCCACACCTTCGCAACCCGGTTCGACCCCCTCGTTTGGGCGGTTCCAGCTGTTGCGTCTGCTGGGCAAGAGCACCCGAACGCTGGTCTGGCTGGCGATCGACCCGAAGTCCGACCAGGAGTGCATGCTGGTCATGCCGCGCCATCAGTCGGGCGACCGGGCAAGGCTGGAGCAACATCTCCAGGCGTCGCGGCGGGCCCTGCGCGTGACGCATCCTGCGCTGGCGGCTCCGGTTGAAGTCGGCGAACACGATCGATGGCCCTATGCCGCCTATGAGCGCGGGCAGTCGGTCACGTTGGCCGAAGCCATGAAACGCCAGGGGCTGCCGCCGGCGGAGGCGGCGCAGATGAGCGCCCAGGTCCTCGACGGGCTTGCCTTCGCACACGAAGCGGGGTTGGCGCATCGTGATATCCAGGCCGTCATGGTGCTCGTGGAGGAGGGGGGTCGCGCGCGGCTGATGGGGCTGGAGGTGGCACCAGTTGCCGTCGAGAACGCCGCAGCTCTCGGCGACTCCGCACTCAGTGCCACCGGCCTGCAGGCGCAGCGTCGCGACGCCGAGCGCGACGTGCTGTGTTTCGGCCTGGTGTTGCACTACGCACTGACCGGACAACATCCATTGGACGAGCCCGATACCGCGTGCGTCATCGCGCGCATGCCGCCGGCCGGGCGCGAGATCCTGCGTCTGCCCTGGAATACCGCGCAGCCGATTCCGGAACCCCTGCGCGTGATCGCCAACCGGGCAACCGACCGGCAGGAGCGCCAGCGCTACCACAGTGCCCGCACGCTGGCGCGCGCGCTCGAAGGCTGGATCAAGTCCGATTCGCAGTCGGACGGAGGCCCGCTGGCGTTGCTGCTCGATCGGCTGCGCAGCAACGGCCCGCTGCCATCGTTGCCCGGAGCATCGCGCCGGGCGGCGCGACTCGCCTTGATGGAGCGCGAACGAACGATCGAGCTGGCTGAGGTCGTGATGCAGGATCCCGCGCTGACTTTCGAATTGCTGCGTGCGGTCAATACGGCACAGGTGCGCGGCGCCATGGTCTCCGGCAGCGGGCCGGTGCTCACCCTTCGCAGGGCCGTGGCGTTGCTCGGGCTCGATGGAGTGCGCAGGGTGGCGTTGTCCTTGCGCGACTGGCCGGGTCCGCTATCGGAACCGGCCGCCGAGCAACTGAGTGGCGTGATCGAGCGCGTCCAGCGTGCAGCACGCCTGGCGCAGATGCTGCGCCCGTCTGGCTACGACGCGGAGGTGGTCTACTTGATCACCCTGCTGCAGAACCTGGGCCGCCTGGTGACGTGGTACCACTTCCCGGAGGAAGCCGCCCAGATTCAGCGCCTGATGCAACCGATACCCGCCGAGAGCGCGGGCGCCGAGGCAGAGCCCGGAATGAGCGAGGAGGCTGCCGCGTTCGCGGTACTGGGCATCGATATCGAGTCGCTCGGCAATGCCGTGGCACGGTACTGGGGCCTGGACGAGACGGTCCTGCACATGATCCGCCGCTTCGCGGCGGGTGCCGCCGTGCGCAGCGTCGAATCCGACGATGACCTGTTGCGCGCCACCGCCAGCTGTGCCAACGAAGTGGTCGATGTGCTCGGCAGACCATCTGCGCAGGTGCAGGCTGCCCTGCTGGGTGTCGCACAACGTTACGCCCGGGCGCTGAATCTGAGCTTGCGTGACCTGGAGTTGGCCGCCCACGGGCAGTCGCCCCATGGGGCGGAGCCTGTGCCGGGACAGCCCCAAGGCGCCCGCAGACGACAACCGGCAGGAGCGCTGCCGTCGTAACGCAGGCTCTCGCTTCTTCCCGGGACTGGACGCAACAGCCAAGCGCGTTCACGCGCGGACGAAGTTCAGCCCAGTATTCGGTAAGACACGAAAAAGGCGACTGCCGTCTTGGCCAGTCGCCTCCTCAGCCAGCGCCTGCGGCGCCGGGACCGGTTTGTCGGTCTTACTGCTTGGCTGGGACGTCGCCAGCGGGCATCGTCTTGCCTTCCTTGGTCGCCTTCTTCGTGTCGGCCTTCACGTCGGCGCGGGCGGTGGTCGATGTGCTCTTGGCCGGCGTATCGGGCTTGTCGCCAGCCTTCATCGTCTTGCCTTCCTTGGTCGCCGTCTTCGTATCGGCCTTCACATCAGCGCGAGCCTTGGTCGAAGTGGACTTGGCCGGGGCGGCGGCTGATTGTGCTTCCAGCGCCTTGGTTTCGCCCGACTTGGCAGCAGCCTTGCCCTCGGCCTTGACGTCGGCACGCGCCGGCGAAGAGGCGGCTTGGGCGTAGGCACCCTGGGCCCACATGGCGACTGCAGCAGCGGCGATCAGCGAGAGGGTGGTCTTCATCTTCATTAGTAACTCCTAGTTGGATATGAGGGAACGGACACAACGCGAAAGAGCCAGCACGCTCGGACCATGAACCCTCATCTGGTCGATACGCCTTCGCAGCTACTGCACCGAAGGGAGCGAGGCCTCAGTCATTCATCATAACGTCGCACTGCCGATCGGGTTGACTTGGGCCGCTCAAGCGGGCTTCGGACCGGCGCGGACCGAGCCGAAGCGTTGCGTCGAAGCCGCATTCCGATGCCCGAGCACGGGTCCGAACGTCGGTGATCCTTCGCCCTGTGGCGCTTCCCAGCGGTCGGTCAAAGGTGACGAGCCTTGCCCTCGGCACTGGTCACAACGGTTAGGGCTGCTTGGTTCCCCACCTGACCCGGTTGGCCGCGCTTCCATGCGAGGAGGCCCGTCACGGCCCATTGTAGGCGGGCGCCTCAGCGCAGTTTCAAGTCGTCGCCGCCGAAGGCAATTCCCAGCGGTTCGATGAGGAGGCGCTTGGGGCCGGCCTCGACGAAGCCGGCCAACCGAGCCCCGAAACCAAGATCCTGGCCGATTTGCACGGTACGTTGTGCATCGGCCGGATCCACGAAAAGCGCGAAGCCGGCGCCCATGTTGAACGTGCCGTAGGCCTCGCGATCGTCCTGCCCGGCGTGTCGTTGGATGAACTGCAGGATCGACGGGACCGGTGGCATCGATCGAATGCGGTAGGTCAGCGCCGCGGGGTGACGCAACAGCTTGCGCCAGCCGTGTCCGGTGATGTTGGCGCAGTAATGAGGTACGACGCCTGCCCGCCAAAGGCCTTCCGTCATCGGCGAGTAGAGGACCGTCGGCGCCAGCACGGCATGGCCATAGGTTCGCCCGGGTTCGATCTCGGTCAGCCATCCCTGCGGCAGGCGCTCGGCGAGTTTGCGGGCCAGGCTGAGGCCGTTGGCGTGTATGCCGCTGGAGTCGAGCAGCACGATGGCGTCACCGGGGCTCAGACGGTCGCCCACCGATAGCCGTTGCTTGGGGTTGATCAGACCGGTACACGCCGCGGCCAGATCGATGCGGCCGTCCTCCACGATGCCGGCCAAGGCCGGCGTCTCGCCGCCGCCCCAGGTCACGCCACAGCACTCGCAGGCCCGCTGCCACCCAGCCACCAGGGCATCGGCTCGCCGGGTATCACCAAACCAGCTGGAGCCGCCTGCCGCCCAATAGGCTTGCACGACGAGAGGAGTGGCGCCAACGGTTATCAGGTCGTTGACCGCCATCGCTATCGTGTCTTGCGCGATGCCGTCGTAGTAGGTGTGTCCGGTCAGGCGCGCCATCTCATCGGCGACCAAGGCCTTCGAGCCCAGGCACTCGACGATGCTCGCCAGGTAGAACGGCCCGAGGTCCACGACATAGGCGGATTCGCCACGCGAAGCCTGGACCTCGCTGAACCCATGGGCTGGAAGTTGCCGCGCGGTCGCGGCAGCGGCACGCTGCGCAGCGATCTTCAACGGATCGATCAGCCCGTAGTCGACCCCGGCCTGTTGATAATTCAGCGTTGCAGTCGGCATGGCCAATCCCCGGGGGTCCGTGGTTCGATTATCGGCGAGGCCCGAAGCGGGCCACTCGTAGAATCGTTCCATGAATCATGTGGTCCTCGCTCGCAAGTACCGCCCGCGTAGATTCGACGAGATGGTCGGTCAGGACCACGTCGTGCGCGCCCTGTCCAATGCACTGAGTAGCGGCCGCCTGCACCACGCCTACCTGTTCTCCGGCACCAGGGGCATCGGCAAGACCACCGTCTCGCGAATCCTCGCCAAGAGCCTGAACTGCACCGGACCCGATGGCACCGGGGGCGTCACAGCCACTCCCTGCGGGCAATGCCAGGCCTGCACCGAAATCGACGCCGATCGATACATAGACTACATCGAACTGGATGCCGCTTCGAATCGCGGCATCGACGAGGCGCGCGAACTGATCGAGCGTGCTGCCTACAAGCCGAGCCTGGGCCGCTTCAAGGTCTTCATGATCGACGAGGCGCACCAGTTGACCAAGGATGCATTCAGCGCATTGCTGAAGACGCTGGAAGAGCCGCCGGAGTACCTGAAGTTCGTTCTGGCGACGACCGACCCGGACAAGATGCTGCCGACCGTGCTGAGCCGCTGCCTTCAGTTCAATCTGCGGCCGATGGCACCGGAAACCCTGCACGAGCACCTCGCCCATGTGTTGGCCAGGGAACAGGTGGTGCACGACCCGGGTTCGCTGCGCCTGCTTGCGCGCGCGGCGCGCGGATCGATGCGAGATGCGTTGTCGCTGGCAGACCAGGCCATCGCCTACGGTGCCGGGACTCTGGACGAGGCTGCGGTGCGCGCCATGCTGGGCAGTGTCGATCGGCGCCACGCAGCGACGTTGGTTCTTGCGCTGGCCGCCCGGGACGGGCGTGCCGTGCTCGCCGCGGTCGACGATCTGCGCGAGCATGGCTTGTCAGCGGCCGGGACGCTCGAGGAGCTGGCCTTGCTGTTGCAGCAGATGGCGATCGCCCAGGCTGTGCCCGACGCATTGGACGCCGACGACCCGGACTCCGCACAGGTCGCCCGATTGGCCCAGGACATGCCGGCCGACGAGACCCAACTCCTATACAGCATTGCCCTGCACGGGCGAGCGGAGCTCAACCTGATGTCAGATGAGTACGGGGCATTGACGATGGTGCTGCTGCGGTTGCTGGCGTTTCCACCGGCAGGTTCCGCGCCGGCGGCGCGTGTCGCGCCGGCATCTTCAGGAGCATCGACGGTGAGTGCTCCGACCGCGTTGGCGGCGACAACAACCTCGTCGCGGGCCAAGAACGGCCGGCCGGCGCCGGATGAGCCGCCGCCGTGGGTCGATGCGGCGCCGGCAGACAACGAGTCGGTCGATCGACCCGTGGTTGCCGTTGCCCAGCCGCCCGCGATGAGCGAGACAGTGCTGAGGCCGACTGTGCTCGGTGAAGAATGGGCCGAAGTGGTGACCGCGTTGACCCGACAGGGTGCCATTGCGGCGCTGGTTCGTGAGCTTGCCATGCAGGCCGAACTGGTCGAGCGTTCGAGCGCTGGTGGCCGCACAGTCTGGCGCTTGCGGGTCGAGCGCGAGTCTTTGCGGGCAACGGCGCTGCGTGACAAGCTCCAGGTTGCGCTCGTACAGGTCGCCGGCGGTCCCGTCGACCTGGAACTGATGGCCGGGGCCGCACAGGACTCGCCGGCGTTGCGCGAGGCTGCGGCCCGGGTACGGGCGCAGCAACAGGCCGAACAGACGATCAGCACCGACCCGGTGGTGCGGGATCTGATGGCGCAGTTCAAGACCGCTCGCATCGTGCCCGGGTCTATCAAACCGGTATCAAGGAATCCCTCACCATGATGAAGAACCAATTGGCCGGCCTGATGAAACAGGCGCAGGCGATGCAGGAGAACCTGCGCAAGGCTCAGGACGAACTGGCGTCGATCGAGGTCGAGGGCCAATCTGGCGCGGGGTTGGTGAAGGTCACCATGACTTGCAAGCACGACGTCAAGCGCGTCATGATCGATCCCAGTCTCCTGACCGACGACAAGGACATGTTGGAAGACCTCGTGGCCGCGGCGATCAATGATGCGGTGCGACGGGTGGAGACCACCTCTCAGGAGAAGATGGGCAAACTCACGGCGGGCATGCCGCAGATCCCTGGAATGAAGTTTCCCTTCTGACCCGACAGCGCGCGACCCCGTGGCCGAAGGTGCCCTCGATAGCCTGGTCGCCGCCTTGCGACGACTTCCGGGGGTCGGCGTCAAGTCGGCGCAGCGCATGGCGTTCCATCTGCTGCAGCACGATCGCGAGGGCGCGCTGCAGGTCGCAGCCGCGCTTCAGAATGCCGTCCAGCACGTGCGGCATTGCGCTCGCTGCCACACGTTCACCGAAGCAACCCTTTGCGCTACCTGTCTGGACCCTCGACGCGACGCGAGGTTGCTGGCCGTGGTGGAAACACCTGCCGATCAGGCCGCGGTGGAGCGCAGCGGGAGTTTTCATGGGCTGTACTTCGTCCTGATGGGACGCCTGAGCCCGCTCGACGGTGTCGGCGTCAACGACATCGGCGCGACGCAGTTGCTCGAACGGGCGGTCGACGGCGTCGTAGAAGAAGTGATCCTGGCCACCAGCTTTACTGCCGAAGGCGAGGCGACGTCGCATGTGCTTGCGCAGGCATTGACCGCGCGGGGCCTCAAGGTGACAAGGCTGGCACGTGGCGTGCCCATTGGCAGCGAACTGGAGTATGTCGACCTGTCGACGATCGCCCATGCGTTGAGCGACCGCCGTTGAACGGCGATGCTACGTCCCGGCCACGCGCACGCGTGCCGTCGGTCGCGGCGGGGGCGGAGTCGGTTTGGACGAAGCCCCCCCGGCCCTCGCCGGCACCATGACGACGATGTTCTGCCCGGAGCGGAAGCTCGCGCCGACGCCTACATCGTTCCAATGTGCCACCTGTGCGGGGCTGACACGATAGCGCCGGGCGATGTCTGCCACGGTGTCGCCCCGCCGCCCCGCCTTGAACGTCACGCGCCGCATTGCCCGGCCCTCTGGAGAAAGCGAAAGACGCCCGTTCTCGGCCAGGTGACCGGAGACGTCTTGCTCTCGATGCTCCGGCCGTGGCACCACCAAGGTCGAACCGGCCTGGACCAGCATGTTCGGTGGAATGCGGTTGATATCCCGCAATTCAGCTTCGCTCATGCCGACCAGATTGGCCGCATCGGCTGGCTTCAAGGTCTTTGGCGCCACCCAGACCGTCCAGCTCGCCAGCGGTCCCACATGCGAAGGCAGGCTGCGCACGAAGGCGTTCGCGCCATCATAGGTCAGCAGTATTTGCGGCGTGCCTGCCGCCAGGATCACCGGCCGATTCATTTGTGGGTTGAGCTGCTGGAACTCCTCGAGTGGAACGCCAGCCAGGCGCGCTGCGAGCTCGACATCGATGTCTCGGTCGATCGAGACGCTCAAAAAGTAGGGGTGGTTTTCCAGCGGCGGCAACAGAACGCCAAATGCCTCGGGCCGCGCCACGATGTTCTTGACGGCCTGCAGCTTCGGCAGGTAGTTGCGAGTCTCGATCGGCATTTGCGTGAGGCTCTCATACGCACTGCTCGCCTTCTTGTTGCGCTTGCGCGCCAGCGCACGTTTGACATTGCCCTCGCCCCAGTTGTAGGCCGCCAGTGCCAGCTGCCAGTCGCCGTTGAACATGACGGCAAGTTTCTGCAGGTAGTCGAGCGCCGCGCGCGTCGACGCCAGCACGTCGCGCCGGTCGTCGCGAAAGGCGTTCTGCGTCAATGCGAACACGCGTCCGGTCGAGGGAATGAACTGCCACATTCCGGCCGCGCGTGCCACCGACATGGCCTGGGGATTGAATGCGCTTTCAATGAACGGCAACAACGCCAGATCCAGCGGCATGTCGCGTTTCTGGAGCTCTTCGACGACGTGAAACAGGTAGCGACCCCCACGATCGGTCATTCGGGCCACGTAGTCGGGACGCGAAACGTAGTATTGCTCCCACTTTCGAACAAGGGCGTTGTCGATGTCGGGTATCGCGTATCCGCCGCGCAACCGCGACCACAGGTCGATGCGCGCGCGTGGATCGTCGAAGTCAACTCGGGTTTCCGGGCGCAGCGGGTCGGCCGCCTCCACTGACGCGGTCGCGTCTTCCTCGGCCGTCGCCAGCGCGTTCGTCGCGTCGCTGGCCGCGCGTCCGGGCTGGGCTGCACCGGCAAGTCCCGCCCGCTGGGTATCCGCGCCGGTATCGGCCACGGCCGGCATGGGCTCGGCAGCGGGTGTCGTGACCGTATCAACCGGTGGTTGCAGAGGCAAGGGCGCGCAGGCCGCCAGCATCCACAGCCCGATCGCCGAAACAAGAACCCGCAAGGTCTGCGGGCCACTGCCAAACGACTGGTCATTCATTGGAGGGTGCTTTGTCGATGGTCGGACTACTTGAGACAGACTGGGTCCTCATGGCCCCAACACAATCGGCCGTATGCGTCGGATCGCTCGTTCTGGCCCCGGGGAAGTGCTCGCAGCGATTGCACCGCCACTCGCGATCGATTGTCCAGCCAAGTCGGTCGGTCCGGCGATGCGTACTTCACGCCGCACACAAGTGCAAGTTACCGATCCCGCGTCACTGACGCGGGCCGTTGAACCACAACCGGGAAATCGCGGCCACTGCCGCGGCGATTGAAACACCCATGGATCACTAGAATCCACGCCAGGTTCTGGCATGAAGACGGTTGAACGGCAGACAACCCGTGAAGTGAACCGGGCCGACAACCAAGGCGCTCGCGCCGTTGTGCGAAATGCCGGCTCGGTGATCCGTGGGGATGGGCAGAACGATCGATTCCATGACGACGCGAGACGACGCGATTGTAGAGTTCGCCCATTGGTTGAAGAGCCCACCGGGCCGCTACTTGCTCGACTGGGAACAGTCGCAAATGGATCGGGCGGTAACCGACATCTTCGGCTATCACGCTGCCCAGCTCGGTTTGCCGCAGTTGGACGCGTTGCGTGCGAATCGCATGCCGCATCGCTGGGTTGCTCATGATTCCTTGCTGGTACCCGATCCCGTCGATCTGCCGCAACCGGAAGTCGCGATCAGCACGCAGTCGCCCGAAATGCCAGTGGCATTGCACTGTGACTTCGATGCCTTGCCCTTTCCGAGCCAGAGTGTCGACCTGTTGGTATTGCCCCACCTGCTCGATCTGTCGCGCGACCCGCACGAGACCTTGCGCGAGGTCGAACGCGTCCTGGTGCCCGAAGGGCGGGTCGTCATCGTCGGATTCAATCCGGCCAGCCTTTGGGGGTTGCGCCAGCGATTGGGCCGCATGCGTCAGCAGGTCGGCTTCTCGCGGCGGCCCCGGTTCCTGCCGCGAGCCGGGGAGTTGTTCGGATACTGGCGCCTGCGCGACTGGCTTCGACTCTTGAGTTTTGAAGTTGAACGGGGCGGGTTCGGTTGCTGGCGCCCGCCGCTGGCCTCCGAGCGCTGGCTCGAACGCTTCAAATGGATCGAACCCATCGGGGAGCGTTGGTGGCCGGTCCTGGGTGCGGTGTACGTCCTCGTGGCCGTGAAACGCGTCCGCGGCATGCGGCTGGTCGGCTTGGCGAGGCGCGAAGTGCTCAAACCGAAGGCGGCGCCGGCTGTTGCGGCGCATCAGCGTCGCGAACCGGCGGAGACCGAATGAAAGGCGAGGTCGTCGTCCATACCGATGGCGCCTGCAAGGGCAACCCAGGGCCAGGGGGGTGGGGTGCGTTTCTGACCTGGGGCAGCCATCAAAAGGAGTTGTTCGGCGGTGAGGCGATGACCACGAACAACCGTATGGAGCTGACGGCGGTGATCGAGGCGCTGGCCTCGCTGAAGCGCGGCTGTCGAGTGGCCATCTACACCGACAGCCAGTACGTGAGAAACGGTATCACCGTCTGGATCAAGGGCTGGAAGGCCCGCGGATGGCGGACGGCGGACCGCAAGCCGGTGAAGAATGTCGAATTGTGGCAGCGGCTCGAAGCACTGGAAGCCCAGCACCAGGTGCAGTGGCATTGGGTTCGCGGCCACACCGGTGACCCGGGCAACGAGAGAGCCGATCTGCTGGCGAACCGGGGTGTCGAATCGGTGCGGTGATGGTTTGCTCGACCCTGAAGCCCGTGTGTGTCATGGCAATCGACTAGGTTCCCATGCTGTTGAACAAACTAGAGTAGCCTGTTGGCTGGAATACAACGCATGAGAATCTTGCATACGAGCTTCGTGGTGGGCGGCCTGGTCGTCGCGGGCGGGCTTGCATGGTGGCTGCAGAACCGGCCGCCGGCCGGAACAATGTTCGCCCAGGCTGGCCCAGCGGCATCAGGCGCCAATCCAGCGGCTGCGGCGGGCGGCGCGGCGGGTGCGCCCGCGACGGTTGAAGTCGGTCGCGTCGAAGTGATGCGGCTGGAAGACGATACCCAGGCCGTCGGCACGTTGCGCTCGCGACAGGGAGTGATGCTCAAGCCCGAGGTGAGCGGGCGCATCGCGCGACTGACCTTTGCAGACGGCCAGCGTGTGCGCAAGGCCCAATTGCTGGTTCAACTCGACGACACGCTGCAGCAGGCCCAATTGAAGCAGGCGGACGCGCAGGCGGGCATCGCCCGCACGAACCTGCAGCGAAACCGGGAACTGGTGGGCCAGAACTTCATCAGTCAGAGTGCTGTCGACCAGAGTCTGGCGAACCTGCAGGTCGCCGAGGCGCAGGTCGCCCTCGCGCAGGCGCAGCTGTCGCGCATGCAGATCGTTGCTCCGTTCGATGGGGTTGTCGGCTTGCGAAGCGTCAATGTCGGCGACTACGTCAAGGACGGTGCCGATCTGGTCAACATCGAGGATCTATCTTCCGTGTGGGTCGATTTCAGGCTTCCCGAGCGATTCATGGAACGCCTGAAGGCGGGGCAAGGGGTCGAGGTGGCCCTTGACGCAATGCCCAACCGCTCGTTCGCCGGCCGCATCGAGGCGCTGGATTCGCAGTTGGATGCCAATGGACGTTCGGTCTTGGTGCGGGCACGGCTCTCGAACTCGAGCGGCAATCTGCGCGCGGGCATGTACGCGCGTGCACGTGTGGTGTTCGAGGTTCGCGAACGCGCCCTGGTGGTGCCCGAGGAAGCACTGGTGCCGTTGGGTGACAAGCAATACATCTTCAAGGTGATCGATGGCCCGGATGGGACCAAGCTCGCCAAGCGTCTGGAAGCCAGGATCGGCCACCGCGTGCCAGGCAAGGTGGAGGTGCTGGAAGGCGTAAAGGCGGGTGAGGTGATCGTCGTCGCGGGGCAGGCTCGGCTGTTGCGCGGCGACCTGCTGCCGGTTCGGATCGTCGACCTGAACAGCCCGGCAGGCGCTGGGCCGCCGGTCCAGCGTGGAAGTGGCGCGTCGGCGCCGTCTGCGCCGCGCGGAGCGTCGGCGTCGGTGTGACCGGCGACGCAGGTTGAACGGAGGTATGCAATGAGGATTTCGGAGATCTCCGTACGAAGGCCGGTATTCGCGTCGGTGCTTTCGCTGATGATCATGCTGGTCGGCGCCGTTTCGTTCAGCAAGCTGGCGGTTCGCGAATACCCGCGCATCGACGAGCCGGTGGTCACCGTGAACACGAAACTCGTCGGTGCGTCGGCCGAGGTGATCGAGTCGCAGGTGACGAAGGTCCTGGAAGATTCGATTGCCGGGATCGACGGTGTCGACATCCTCACTTCGATCTCGCGTTCCGAGCAAAGCCTCATCTCGGCGCGCTTCAAGCTGGAGAAGAACCCGGATGACGCGGCGGCCGATGTCCGTGACCGTGTTTCTCGCATCCGGGGCCGCCTGCCTGATTCGATCGATGAGCCGATCATCGCCAAGGTTGAGGCCGACGCCTTTCCGGTGATCTGGCTGGCGTTCAGCAGCGATGTGCAAGACCCGCTCCAGATCACCGACATCATCAATCGAATCGTCAAACCGCGCCTGCAGACGGTTCCCGGCGTCGCCGATGTGCAGATCAACGGCGACCGCAAGTATTCGATGCGCATCTGGCTCGACCCGGATCGGCTCGCCTCGTACCGACTCACGACGCAGGACGTCGAAGATGCGTTGCGGCGCCAGAACCTCGAGGTGCCTGCCGGACGCATCGAAAGCCAGCAGCGCGAATTCAACGTCACTGCACGCACCGATCTGAACACCGAGGCGCAGTTCGGCGAGGTGGCGCTCAAGGTGACGAGCGGATTCACGGTCCGCCTGAAGGACGTGGCGCGCATCGAGCAGGCGCCCTTCAGCGAGCGCTCCAACGTCAGGCTGAATGGCGTGCCCGCGGTCTCGGTCGGCGTGATCCGAAACGCCACTGCCAACCCGCTCGATATCTCCGCCGGCGTGCGCGAAGTCATGCCCAAGATCCAGCAGGATCTTCCGGCCGGCCTGCGTGTTCAGGTCGCCAACGACAACTCGCTGTTCATCGACCGATCCGTCAAGTCGGTGTATCGCACCGTCACCGAGGCGACGATCCTGGTCGCGCTGGTCGTGTTCGTGTTCTTGCGTACCGTGCGCGCGTCGATCATTCCTTTGGTGACGATTCCGGTCAGCCTGATCGGATCGTTTGCGCTGATGTCGGTGGCCGGCTTCACGGTCAACACGCTGACACTGCTCTCGCTGGTGCTGGCAATCGGGCTGGTCGTCGATGACGCCATCGTCGTGCTGGAGAACATCTTCCGCCACGTCGAGGAGGGGTTGCCGCCGTTTCAGGCCGCTCTGAAAGGCGTACGCGAGATCTCGTTCGCGGTGGTGGCGATGACGATGACGCTGGCCGCCGTGTTTGCGCCGTTGGCGTTCACGCCGGGCCGCACCGGACGGCTGTTTGTCGAGTTCGCATTGACGCTCGCTGGCGCGGTGATCGTCTCCGGGTTCGTGGCGCTGACCTTGAGCCCGATGCTGTGCAGCAAGCTGTTGCGCCACAACCCCAAGCCGAACTGGTTCGACCGCGGTGTCGAGGGCGCGCTGGTCGGGTTGACCAAGGCCTACGGGGTTGGGCTGCGCTGGGTGCTGTCCAACCGGTGGATCGTGCTGCTGGTCATGGTGGCCTCGGCCGGCATGAGCTGGTGGTTGTTCACCACCGCCAAGCGCGAGCTGGCTCCGTTGGAAGACCGTGGCGTGATCATGGCCACCGTGAATTCACCAGACGGGGCAACGCTCGACTACACCGCGAAGTACCTGCGGGCGATCGAACGAATCGGCATGGACTACAAGGAATTCGACCGGGTATTCGTCGTCGCCGGCAACCCGACCGTTTCGCAAGGTGTTGCGTTCCTGCGCGCGGTCGACTGGGAACTGCGCAGCAAGACCACGCTGCAGATCGCGCGCGAATTGCAGCCCAAGCTGTCGAGCCTGCCCGGTGTCACCTCATTTCCGGTGACGCCGCCGAGTCTCGGCCAGGGCTTCCGCGAGCGCCCGATCAACTTCGTGATCGTGACCAGCGACAGTTATGCCAATCTGGCGCGCGTGACGCAGCAGTTTGTGGCCGAGATGGGCAAGAACCCGGGATTCGTCACGCCTGACAACGATCTGCGCCTGAACAAGCCTGAGCTCCTGCTCGAGGTCGATCGTGAACGGGCGGCCGATGCCGGCGTCGGCGTTGACCAGGTGGCACGCACTGTGGAGACAATGTTGGGCGGCCGCTCGGTCACGCGGTACAAGCGCGATGCCGAACAGTACGACGTGGTGGTGCAGACGCGGGCCACCGGGCGGACGACGCCGGAGGACATCGACAAATTGTTCGTGCGCGGCCGTGGTGACGCGATGGTTCCGTTGTCGTCGCTGGTGCGTATTCGCGAGTCGGTCAGTCCGCGCGAGCTGAACCACTTCAATCAGCGGCGGTCGGTCTCGATTACGGCCAACCTGGCTCCGGGATATTCCTTGGGCGAGGCCTTGCAGTTCATGGACGCGACAGCCGGCAAGCTGCTCGAGCCCGGTTACGCGACTGAGCTGAACGGTGTGTCACGCGAGTTCCGCGCATCGAGCGGGGCACTCGGGTTGGTCTTCGTCCTGGCGATTCTGTTCATCTTCCTGGTGCTCTCGGCTCAGTTCGAGAGTTTTGTCGATCCATTCGTGATCCTCCTGTCGGTGCCACTTTCGATGGTGGGAGCGCTCGGTGCGTTGCATTTGTCGGGCGGCACGCTCAACGTCTATTCGCAGATCGGTCTGATCACCCTGGTGGGTCTCATCACCAAGCACGGCATCCTGATCGTCGAGTTCTCCAACCAGTTGCGCCAGCAAGGACGCGGCATCCATGAGGCAGTGACCGAGGCGGCGGCACTGCGCCTGCGGCCGATCCTGATGACCACCGGCGCGATGGTGCTGGGCGCGCTGCCATTGGCGCTGGCCAGCGGCGCTGGAGCAGAAAGCAGGCAGCAGATCGGCTGGGTCATCGTCGGCGGTATGTCGCTCGGAACGGTACTGACGATCTTTGTCGTGCCGACGGTCTACATGCTGTTCGCGCGCAAAGGCGTTCCAGGCGAGATCACGACTCCAGCGCTGCACGACCACGAGGCTGCGCCGGCGCGGTGACGTCACGAACGACCGAGGTCGATGACCGCTGGCGCGTCCGCTATCCGCCGATGTAGTGCATCTCCACGCGCCGCGCGCCTGAGCCAGGCGCGGCGCCTTGGGCGGCGCGCTGCTCGGAATAGCGGTCATCGCGGTCGACCCACAGATCGCCGAGCGCCGCCGAGACCTCGGCATCGGACCTGCCGCCGCGCAACAGCGCCCGCAGGTCATGGGCGCGGTTGGCGAACAGGCACATGAACAGCTTGCCCTCGGTGGACAGGCGCGCCCGATTGCAGTCGCGACAGAACGCCTGCGTCACGCTGGAGATCAGGCCGATTTCGCCACCACCGTCGCGGTAGCGCCAGCGCTGCGCCGTTTCGCCGCTGGCACTGGGTTCGATCGGTTCGAGCGGCCAGACGGCCTGCAGGCACGACAACACATCGCTCGACGGCAACACCTCGTCCATGCGCCAGCCGTTGGTCGCGCCGACATCCATATATTCGATGAAGCGCAGCACGATGCCGCTATGACGGAAGTGCCGCGCCATGGCAACGATCTCATGATCATTGGTGCCACGCTTGACCACCATGTTGACCTTGATCGGACCGAGTCCCACGGCGTGCGCGGCCTCGATACCGTCCAACACGTCGGCGACCGGGAAATCCACATCATTCATACGGCGGAACGTCGCGTCGTCCAGCGCATCCAGACTGACGGTGACACGCGACAGGCCGGCCTCCTTCAGGGCATGCGCCTTGCGAGCCAACACCGAACCGTTGGTCGTCAAGGTCAGGTCCAGCGGTCGACCGTCGGTTGACCGCAAGCCGGACAGCATGCCTACCAGCTGCTCCAAATGTCGGCGCAACAGCGGTTCGCCGCCAGTCAATCTGACTTTCGCGACACCATGGGCGACAAAGATCCGGGCCAGGCGCGCGATCTCCTCGAAACTCAGCAAGGAGGCCTGGGGCAGAAACTGGTAATCGCGATCGAACACCTCCTTGGGCATGCAATAGCTGCAGCGGAAGTTGCAGCGATCGGTCACCGAGATGCGCAGGTCGCGCAGCGGCCGGCCCAGCCGGTCGATCAGCTGGCCGGTCGGGGCATTCAACGATTGGGGAATGCGCGGCACGGGCGCCGCATACCGCAAGTCGGCCAGCGCAATGATGGTTTCGCCCATGGTTGCATTGTGCCGCCCATGTCGGCGCGGCGTTATGTCACCCAGCGATCACAGGGTCTTGTGTCGGCGAATGCTGTATGGGACGCCTCGCGCCGGTGAATCGGCGTGCCCAGTAACTGGCCGTGAGGCTCTCGACCCGGATCTTTGTGCCCGCGCGCGGCGCGTGGATGAACCTGCCGTCGCCAATGAAGATTCCGACATGGGAGTAGGTACGCCCCAGGGTGTTGAAGAAGACGAGGTCGCCTGCTCGAAGCTGCTCGCGCCTGACGTCGACAAACCCCGGCGCGCGCGCCTGCTCGTCGGCTTGGCGAGGTAACAGGATGCCGAGGCTTTGGCCGAACACCTGTCGAGTGAACCCGCTGCAGTCGAACCCGGATTCGAATTCCTGCCCGCCCGGCCGGTAGGGCAGGTCGAGAAAATGCATCGCAACGATCACCACGTCGACCGAGCGATCAGGGCTCGCAGCTAGTGAGCGCTGATCGGACCGTTGACCTGCGATCGTGTCGATCGCGGTGGTCGGAGGCGGCGTGGCGCACGCTGCCAACAACAAGCCCAACGCATACACGAACCCACGGCAAATCGACGACCGTCGCATGGCGTCGGAGCATAACGTTTGACGCGCGGAAGTCAATAGAGAAATGTCAATCGATTCAATGCGGTATAGGTGATAGTTGAAGTGAATTGGAGATTCTGAGCTCCGAACAACCTGGGGCCCGGGTGGATCCGATCGGTCTGATCAAACTCGACTGTGTCAGCATGCAGCAAGTGCGATACCGAAAATGCGGTCGATGCGCAACGGTCCGGCGCTTCCGCGATCGGGCTGATGATCAATCGCGAACCAGGAGACATGCATGAAGTACGCCGACTTTCATCGCCAGTCGATCGAGCAGCGAGAGGTCTTCTGGGCCGAACAGGCAAAGCTAATCGATTGGGAGCGACCGTTCGAACAGGTCTGCGACTACTCGAATCCACCATTCGCGAGGTGGTTCGTTGGAGGCCGCACCAACCTCTGCCACAACGCGGTGGATCGGCACTTGGCCTCGCGCGCGGATCAGAACGCGTTGATCTACGTGTCGACCGAGGTCGATCGCGAACAGATCTACACCTTCCGCCAGTTGCACGCCGAGGTACAGCGCATGGCCGCGACCTTGCTGTCGCTGGGCGTCAAGCAGGGAGACCGGGTGTTGGTCTACATGCCGATGATCCCAGAGGCCGCATTCGCCATGCTGGCCTGCGCGCGCATCGGCGCACTGCACTCGGTGGTATTCGGCGGGTTTGCCAGCCTCAGTTTGGCCAGTCGCATCGACGACGCGCAGCCGACCTTGATCGTCAGCGCCGATGCCGGCAGTCGCGGGGGAAAAATCGTGGAATACAAGCCGCTGCTCGACGAGGCGATCCGGCTGGCCCAGCATAAACCGGCCAAGGTGCTGATGGTCGACCGGGGACTGAGCCCGTTCGAGCGCACTGCCGGGCGCGATGCCGACTACGCCGCGCTGCGGGAGCAGCACCTGAAGGTCGAGGTGCCATGCGCCTGGGTCGATTCAACCCATCCCAGCTACACGTTGTATACATCGGGGACAACCGGCAAGCCCAAGGGGGTGCAACGCGATACCGGTGGCTACGCCGTAGCGCTGGCGGCGTCGATGAAGCACATCTTCTGTGGCAATCCCGGCGAGACCTACTTCTCGACCAGCGACATCGGCTGGGTTGTTGGCCACAGCTACATCATCTACGGGCCGCTGATCGCCGGCATGGCGACGATCTTGTATGAAGGATTGCCAATCCGGCCCGATGCGGGAATCTGGTGGCAGCTGGTCGAGAAATACAAGGTCACCGTGATGTTCAGTGCGCCGACCGCGGTGCGCGTGCTGAAGAAGCATGATCCGTCCTATTTGAGGAAGTACGGGCTGTCGAGCCTGCGGGCGTTGTTCCTTGCCGGCGAACCCCTCGACGAACCAACGGCCAAGTGGATCGCGGAGGCACTGGGCAAACCCATCATCGACAATTACTGGCAGACGGAAACGGGGTGGCCGATCCTTTCGCTCTGCAACGGCGTCGAGAAGGCGCCATCCAAATTCGGATCGCCAGGCAAGGCTGTCTATGGCTACGACGTCAAACTGTTCGACGAGTCGACCGGTACCGAGCTGACTGGCGCCAACCAGAAGGGCGTCGTGGCCATCGAAGGGCCGCTGCCACCAGGCTGCATGCAGACTGTCTGGCGCGACGACGCGCGATTCGTCAAGACCTACTGGACCAGCATTCCCGGCCGAAACGTCTACAGCACCTTCGACTGGGGCATCCGCGACGACGACGGCTACTTCTTCATCCTCGGCCGCACCGACGACGTGATCAATGTCGCCGGCCACCGATTGGGCACGCGCGAGATCGAGGAGAGCATCTCCAGCCACGCAAGCGTCGCCGAGGTTGCGGTGGTGGGAATCGCCGACCCGCTCAAAGGCCAGGTTGCGATGGCATTTGCAGTGCTCAAGGATCCGACCAAGGTCTCGACGGCCGCTGATGCACTCAAGCTCGAAGGCGAGATCATGAAAGTCGTTGACTCGCAGCTCGGTGCTGTCGCGCGGCCGGCGCGCGTCCGTTTCGTCACCGTGCTGCCGAAAACGCGCTCAGGCAAGCTGCTGCGGCGCGCGATCCAGGCGGTCTGCGAGCAACGCGACCCAGGCGACCTGACGACGATCGAAGACCCGACCGCTCTGCAGCAGATCAAGGACCTGGTCGCGATGCGCTGAATCCACGGGGTGCGCGCAGCCGCCGCGCTCATGGCACAGCGGCTACAGCACCTCGCTCGCGAAGTCGGCCAGTCGCGAACGCTCGCCGCGGGCCAGCATCACGTGGCCCGAATGCGGCCAGCCCTTGAACCGGTCCACCGCGAATGTCAGCCCGGAACTGCCTTCGCTCAGGTAGGGTGTATCGATCTGCGCGAGGTTGCCCAGGCAGACGATCTTGGTTCCAGGGCCGGCGCGGGTGATCAGTGTCTTCATCTGCTTGGGCGTGAGGTTTTGCGCCTCGTCGATGAGCACGAACTTGTTGAGGAACGTGCGGCCGCGCATGAAATTCAGGCTCTTGATCCGGATCTTGCTGCGCACCAGGTCCTGGGTCGCGGCGCGGCCCCAGTCTCCCGCCGAGCCGTCGCCGCGGGCCAGTACCTCGAGGTTGTCGTCGAGCGCGCCCATCCAGGGGCCCATCTTCTCCTCTTCGGTACCGGGCAGGAAGCCGATATCCTCGCCCAGCGGTACCGTGACGCGGGTGACGATGATCTCTGTATAGCGCCGGTCGTCCAGCACCTGGCTCAATCCGGTGGCAAGGGTCATCAGCGTCTTGCCGGTCCCGGCAGTGCCGGTGAGGGTGATGAAGTCGACCTCGGGGTCCATCAGCAGGTTCAACGCGAAGTTCTGCTCGCGGTTGCGCGCCATCACGCCCCAGACAGCGTTCTTGGCATGCGTGTAGTCCTTCAGCGTCTTCAGCACCGCGGTCTTGCCGGTGATCTCGCTGACGCGCGCATAGAGTGGCGTCGCCCCAGGCGTCTCGAGGTAGACGAACTGGTTGATCATCAGCGCCGGGACCAGCGGCCCGGCGATGCGATAGTAGGTGTGACCGCCCTGGCTCCAACTCTCCATCGTCTTGCCGTGGCGCTCCCAGAAGTCTGCGGGCAGCGGCAACAGGCCGGTGTAGAGCAGGTCCCCGTCGTCGAGTGTCTTGTCGTTGAAGTAGTCCTCGGCAGGAAGGCCCAGCGCACGCGCCTTGACGCGCATGTTGATGTCCTTGGACACCAACACGACGTCGCGTTCCGGATGCTGCGCACGCAGCGACTGAACGACACCCAGGATCTGGTTGTCGGCCTTGCCCTGGGGCAGGCCGTCGGGCAGCTTGATGTCGTAGAGCGTGGTCTGGAAGTACAGCCTGCCACCGGCCTCGCGCTTGCCGGTCTTGGCCAAGGGAATGCCGTCCTTCGGGTCCAGCTTGGTGTCGGCCGCCAGCGCATCCAGCTCGCGACTGGCCTGGCGGGCGTTGCGCGCGACCTCGCTCATGCCGCGTTTGTGTCCGTCCAGTTCCTCGAGCGTGACCATCGGCAGAAAGACATCGTGTTCCTCGAACCGGAACAGACTCATCGGGTCGTGCATCAGGACGTTCGTGTCGAGCACGAACAGGCGCGCCGGGCCGGTACCGCGGGGTGTCCGGACCCTGGCCTTTGGGCTCGGTTGCTCGACAGCGCGCAGGCCAGGCGTGTCGGTGCGGGGCGCCGCCACCGCGGCGCCGGCGTCATACAGGCCTAGAGGCAGCTTTCCTGTTTCCGGGCTAGGCTGCAGGGTTCGCTTGGCAGTTCGTGCCGCGGCCTGGGTTTCGTAGTCGGTTTCAGACAGATGGGCGGCTTTGGAGACTGGCGGCTTGGGAAGTGGCATAGAAGTTGGCGCGACTCAATCCAAACAAAAAAGCCGCACAGTCCTCTGCGCGGCTTTCGGTCAACGGGTGAAACGCTGTTCGCGACTCACGGTCATGCGAGGATTATGCAGCAGGGCAATTCCGGGCTCAGCCGGACTTCTTCAAATCCTTCACGGCCTTCAGCACTTCGTCGACATGGCCGGCGACCTTGATGCCGCGCCACTCGGCGCGCAGAACGCCCCGCGCGTCGATCAGGAACGTGCTGCGTTCGATACCCTTGACCTTCTTGCCGTACATGATCTTGTTCTTGACCACGCCGAACATGTGGCACAGCTTCTCTTCGGTATCGGCGATCAGGTCGAACGGCAACTCGAGGTTCTGGCGGAACTTCTCGTGCGAGGCCATGTTGTCGCGCGAGACGCCGAACACCAGTGCGCCCGCCTTGAGGAAATCCTTGTGGCGATCTCGAAACTGCATCGCCTCGGTGGTGCAACCCGGCGTGTGATCCTTCGGATAGAAGTACAGCACGATCAGGCGACCAGCAAAGGCCTGCGGGGTGAATTTCACACCACTCGTCGCGGCGGCTTCGAACTCAGGCAGGGGTTTGTTCAGGGCAGGCGTCATGACTGGGTCAGGTCTGAGGGCGAGGGTGCCCGGTCAGGCACAGCCCGCCATTATAAAGTTACAGGGCGGCCGCTCCAGAACCGGGGTCACCGCGGCGCTTTGGGCGCCGTGGCGAGGACCTTGCTGGCGAGTGTCAGACCGTCTCGCTGTCGATCAGCAATGCAGCCACGACCGATCGCCCTTCGCTGACAAGGACGTTGAACGTGCGGCATGCCGCCGCGGTGTCCATCGCCTCGAAACCGATTCGACGCTCGATCAGTCCGCGCAGCAATGTCGGTGCAGCGAATCGCAGCCGCGTACCACTGCCGAAGATCACAAGTTCGGGGTTCAACGCCAACAGCTGATCGAAATGCGATGCCTGCAGATCGTCGAATTTCACGGGTGGCCACTCCTGCACCGGTCCCATCCACGGCACCACGATGCTGCGAGCGTGACTGCGTGCACCCAACCAGACGCCAGTCCTGTCACGGCGCGCGATGATGTTCACGCCCTCGAGCTGGTCGGGTTGGAATTTCACGGGTGCTGTGTGCGTCGAATCTCGGTCGAGGCCATTCGCGATGGTCGCGCGACGCTATGGTTAAATTATAGATATTGCGGCGCAGCATGCGTCCGAACCGAATTCGAACGGGAGCGCCTGCGGTGAAGCCGATCACCAAATCCAGCAAGCTGGCCAACGTGGCCTACGACATTCGTGGGCCCGTACTCGACAAGGCGCGCCAGATGGAGGAGGAGGGCCACAAGATCATCAAGCTGAACATCGGCAACCTGGCGGTGTTCGGCTTGGAGCCGCCCGACGAAATTGTGCAGGACATGATCCGCAACCTTCCGCACAGCGCGGGGTATACGGACAGCAAGGGCCTGTTCGCCCCGCGCAGGGCCGTGGTTCATTACACGCAGGAAAAGGGCATAGCCGGGGTCGCGATCGACGACGTGTACCTTGGCAATGGGGCCTCGGAGTTGATCGCGTTCAGCCTGAACGCGCTGCTCGACGATGGCGACGAGGTGCTCGTTCCAGCCCCGGACTACCCGCTGTGGACCGCGGTGGTCGGCCTTTCGGGGGGCCGTCCGGTGCATTACCTGTGCGACGAGCAATCCGGCTGGCTACCCGACCTCGAGCACATGCAGCGCCAGATCACGCCGCGCACCAAGGCGCTGGTGGTGATCAATCCGAACAACCCGACGGGTGCCCTCTATCCGGAGAGCGTATTGCGCGAAATCGTCGAGATCGCGCGCCGACACCAGTTGATCGTGTTTGCCGACGAGATCTACGACAAGACGCTCTATGACGGGAACACGCACACCAGCATCGCGGCGCTGGCCGACGACGTGCTGTTCGTGACCTTCAACGGGCTGTCGAAGAACTACCGCTCATGCGGATATCGGGCGGGATGGATGGTCGTCTCGGGCAACAAGCGCAACGCGCGCGACTACATCGAGGGGCTCAACATGCTGGCCTCGCTGCGCCTGTGCTCGAACACGCCGGGTCAGCTTGCCATCCAGACCGCGCTTGGCGGCTACCAGAGCATCAAGGACCTGGTGGCTCCGGGCGGGCGCCTGTGCCGCCAGCGCGACCTGGCCTATGACCTGCTGACCCAGATCCCGGGCCTCAGCGTAGTCAAGCCCAAGGCGGCGCTGTACATGTTTCCGCGGCTGGATCCGCAGGTCTACCCGATCGCGGACGACCAGCAATTCGCCTACGACCTGTTGGCCGAAGAGAAGGTGCTGATCGTGCAGGGGACCGGATTCAACTGGCCCGCGCCGGACCACTTCCGCCTGGTCTTCCTTCCGAACGCAGACGACCTGACCGAGGCGATCGGGCGCATCGCCCGCTTTCTGGCGCATCTCCGTCAGCGCCGGTCGCAGTGAATCAACAGGCAGGGCTCACGCACATGAAACCCATCCAGGTCGGATTGCTGGGTATCGGCACCGTCGGCAGTGGCACGTTCAAGGTCTTGCGGCGCAATCAGCAGGAGATCCTGCGTCGCGCCGGCCGCGGCATCGAGATCGCAGTGGTAGCCGACCTCGATATCGAGCGAGCGCGCGCCATCGTCGGCGACTCGACCCGCATAGTCGGCGATGCCCGCGCCGTGATCGCCGACCCGTCGATCGACATCATCGTCGAGCTGATCGGCGGCTATGGCATCGCGCGCACGCTGGTGCTCGAGGCGATCGCGGCGGGCAAGCATGTTGTCACCGCCAACAAGGCGCTGCTGGCGGTGCATGGCAACGAGATCTTCGCCGCGGCGCATGCCAGGGGGGTGATCGTCGCGTTCGAGGCTGCGGTGGCGGGTGGAATTCCGATCATCAAGGCCTTGCGCGAAGGGCTGACCGCCAACCGCATCGAATGGGTGGCCGGCATCATCAACGGCACAACGAACTTCATCCTGAGCGAGATGCGGGAGAAAGGCCTGGACTTCCAGGTCGTGCTCAAGGAAGCCCAACGCCTGGGCTATGCGGAGGCCGACCCTGCCTTCGACATCCATGGCATCGACGCGGCGCACAAGGCCACGATCCTGTGTGCCATCGCCTTTGGTGTGCCGATGCAATTCGATCGTGCCTACGTCGAAGGCATCACCGCGTTGCAGGCTGTCGACATCCGATATGCCGAACAGCTGGGATACCGCATCAAGCTGCTTGCAATGACCAAACGCACTCCGCGCGGCATCGAACTGCGCGTGCATCCGACACTGATTCCCGCCAAACGCCTGATTGCCAATGTCGAAGGCGCGATGAACGCCGTGGTGGTGCAGGGCGATGCGGTGGGTACGACGTTGTACTACGGCAAGGGCGCCGGGTCGGAACCCACGGCCTCGGCGGTGATTGCAGACCTCGTCGACATCACGCGGCTGCATACCGCCGATCCGGACCATCGGGTGCCGCATCTGGCCTTCCAGCCCGACGCGCTGCACGATACGCCTATCCTCGCGCTCGACGAGTTCGTGACCGCCTATTACCTGCGCCTGCAGGTGGCCGACCAGACCGGGGTCTTGTCGCGCATCACGACGATCCTCGCCGAGCACGACATCTCGATCGACGCCGTGCTGCAGCGCGAGTCGGGCGAGGGCGAGCGCCAGACCGACTTGATCATCCTGACGCACGACACGCAGGAAGGTCGCCTGAACCAGGCACTCGCAAAGATGCAGGCGCTGCCCACCGTGCTGGCGCCGATCGTGCGGATCCGCAAGGAAGAGCTGAACTAGGATGAAACGGCCCACAGGCTCACTTCGATTGCTGCCGCCCAAGGGGGGCGCGTCAGTACCCTCGGACAGCCAGGCGGTACTGACATGAGGTATCTCAGTACCCGCGGGGACGACACGCCCCGGCGCTTCTGCGAGATCTTGCTCGAGGGTCTGGCGCCCGATGGCGGGCTGTACCTGCCGGACCACTACCCGAAGGTCGATGCGGCGGCGCTGGCGCGCTGGCGCGGCCTGGGTTATGCCGATCTGGCGCTGGAGATCCTGGCGCTGTATATCGACGACATTCCACGCGACGATCTGCGTGATCTATGCCGGCGCACGTATACGCGCGAGGTCTTTCGCACCGACGCGATCGTGCCGCTGCGAAACCTCGAGTCGGGGTTGTCGATCGAGGCGCTGTCGAACGGGCCAACGCTGGCCTTCAAGGACATGGCGATGCAGTTGCTCGGCGCGCTGTTCGAGTATGAGCTCGCGCGGCGCGGCGAACGCCTGAATATCCTCGGGGCGACCTCCGGAGATACCGGCAGTGCAGCCGAGTATGCGATGCGTGGCAAGCGCGGCGTGCAGGTATTCATGCTGTCGCCGCATGGCCGCATGAGTCCGTTTCAACAGGCCCAGATGTACAGCCTGCCCGACGCCAACATCCACAACATCGCCGTCGAAGGGGTGTTCGACGATTGTCAGGACATCGTCAAGGCCGTCAGCGCCGACCGCGATTTCAAGCTGCAGCATCACATCGGCAGCGTCAACTCGATCAACTGGGCACGCCTGGTCGCCCAGGTCGTGTACTACTTCGCCGGTTACTTTCAGGCCACACGCAGCGACGATGAGCGCGTGAGTTTCGCGGTGCCGAGTGGGAACTTCGGCAATGTCTGCGCCGGGCATGTGGCGCGCATGATGGGCCTCCCGATCGACCGTCTGCTGGTCGCCACGAACGAGAACGACGTACTCGACGAATTCTTTCGGACCGGGCGTTATCGGGCGCGTGCCGCCACCGAGACCCGTGAGACCTCAAGCCCGTCGATGGACATCAGCAAGGCGTCGAACTTCGAGCGCTTCGTGTTCGACTTGGTGGATCGCGATGCCGCACGCACGCGCGACTTGTTCGAGCGCCAGTTGGTCAGCCGAAGGGGGTTCGATCTGGGCGCCGAGGGCGTTGCGCAATGCCGGAGTTTTGGGTTCGCATCCGGCCGCAGCACGCATGCCGATCGCCTGGCCGCGATCCGAGACACCTGGCAGCGGTTCGGAATCCTGATCGATCCACACACCGCCGATGGCTTGACCGTAGGGCGCGCGCTGCGCAATCCCGGCGAGCGCATGATCGTCCTGGAAACGGCTTTGCCAGCAAAATTTGCCGCCACAATCGTGGAAGCGCTTGGGCGTGAGCCCGACCGTCCGGTGGAGCTCCAGGGGATCGAAGCGCTGCCACGACGTTGCGAAGTGCTGCCGGCCAGCGTCGAACGCATCAAGGCCCTGATTGCGGCGAGCGACGCACGATGAGCATCACTGGACCAGCGCGCTTCAGACTGCGACCCAGCGGCAGTGAACGATGCGCTTGCATGCCATGAAACCTGTCCAGAAGTCCACGGTTGAACGAACCCCGATGCTGAGCTTGGACGAGGCTTTGCACCGGCTATTGGCCGGCGTGCGGGGACACGAGATCGTCGAGACCGAGGCGGTGTCGACCTTCGATGCCCTGGGTCGTGTGCTGGCGCAGGACGTACGCTCGACGCTGGACGTGCCGCCAGCCGACAACAGTTCGATGGACGGATATGCGCTGCGCTGCGCAGACGTGCTTGCCGAGGGTATGGTCTTGCCGGTTTCCCAACGCATCCCGGCCGGACATGTGGGTCACGCTTTGGCGCCCGGCACGGCCGCGCGCATCTTCACCGGGGGCCAGGTGCCTCCGGGCGCCGATGCCGTCGTCGTGCAGGAGCAATGCGAGGTCGTCGATGCGCCGGCCGGTGCAATACTGGGGTCGGTCCGGGTTCGCACGCAACCGGTCGCCGGGCATGCGATTCGACGCCGCGGCGAGGACGTGCGGCACGGGGCTGTGGTCTTGTGCGCAGGTACCCGGCTGACGCCTCAGGCGATGGGAATGGCGGCGTCGGTCGGCGCTGGCAGCCTGCAGGTCAGGCGGCGTGCACGGGTGGCGCTGTTCTCGACCGGCGATGAGCTGGTCATGCCGGGCGAGCCGCTGAAACCCGGTGCGATCTACAACTCGAACCGTTTCACGTTGCGCGGGCTGTTGCAGGCGGCCGGCTGCGAGGTGCTCGATCACGGCATCGTTCCGGACCGGCTCGACGCCACCCGCGGCGCGCTCAAGCGCGCCGCCGCAGCGAGCGACCTGGTGCTGACCTCCGGCGGCGTTTCGGTCGGCGAGGAGGACCATTTGAAACCGGCGGTCCAGGCCGAAGGGCGGCTCGACCTGTGGCAGATCGCAATCAAGCCTGGCAAGCCACTGGCTTTCGGCGCGGTGCAGCGCAGCGACGGGACCGAGGCGTTGTTCATCGGCCTGCCGGGCAATCCGGTGTCCAGCATGGTGACGTTTCTGGTTGCCGTGATACCGGTGCTGCGGGCCTTGACCGGCATGGCCCCGATGGGGCCCCGGCCTGTCGTCATGCCGTCAGCTTCCGAGTGGCCCCGGCCAGACAAGCGGCGTGAGTTCCTGCGCGCACGGGTTGATGCCGACGGCGCGCTGGAGCTATTTCCAAACCAGGGGTCGGGCGTACTGACATCGTTGGTCTGGGCCGACGGGCTCGTCGACAACCCGCCGATGCAGGTGATCCGGCGCGGTGATCCGGTGCGGTTTCTGCCGTTGCCGCTGCTGCTCGAGTGAGCGGGTAGGCCGCGATGCAAATCTCGGTTCGCTACTTCGCGTCGCTGCGTGAGGCGCTTGGTTCCGGCGAGTCGGTGCAGTGCCCGGCGGGCACCACGCTCGAGGAGTTGCGCGATCAGTTGATCGCGCGTGGCGGCGCGCACGCAACCTGGCTCGCGCGTGGACGAGCCGTCCGCTGCGCGCTGGATCAGGAGATGGTTGCAGGCGACGCCAAGTTGCATGACGGCGCAGAGGTCGCATATTTTCCGCCGGTGACTGGTGGTTGATGCGCTGCGGCGGCGCGCACGACCCAAAGGCGGCCAGCGACGGCCACGGTGACCGATAGGTCGCAACGGGCCTCATCTCCCTGCTGAGGCGTACCCATTCGGGTGCGTGACAGAATCGCAGCCATGGGTCGCACACGCGTATCGATTCAGGCCGAAGACTTCGACATGAACGCCGAGGTCGACGCCCTGCGTCACGACGATGCGCAGGTGGGCGCGGTGGCCGCCTTTGTGGGTACTGTCCGCGACCGCAGCGACGATTGCCCGGTGCAGGCGCTGGAACTAGAGCATTACCCCGGCATGACCGAGCGCGCGATCGAAGCGATGATCGACGATGCCCAGCGTCGTTTCGACATAAGCGCAGCGCGCGTCGTCCATCGCGTCGGACGTCTGGCGCCGAAGGACCGGATTGTCCTCGTCGTGGTGACGTCGACTCATCGGCACGAGGCGTTTCAGGCCTGCGAATTCCTGATGGACTACCTCAAGACCCAGGCGCCGTTCTGGAAGAAGGAGAGCACGCCCGAGGGCGCGCGGTGGGTCGATGCCCGACTGTGCGACGACACTGCGCTGGCGCGCTGGGGTCTTGCGGTGAGAAATGCTGCGTGAGCGGGGGCGGTGCATTGCCGCCAAAAGCACAGCTGGCTGTTGCCCTGTTGACGGTGCAGGGGCACACGATTGAGTTCGCATAGCCTGTTCGAAGCCGGAGCGATGGTTGCCGTTGGTGCGGCAATCGGCGCTGTGCTGCGCTGGGGCGCCGGGCTGTGGCTCAATCCGCGGTGGCTCGGTTTTCCGCTGGGAACCTTGTTTGTCAACGCTGTGGGCGGGTTGCTGATCGGTGCCGCGCTGGTGTGGTTGGAGCAGCGGCCCAACGAGTATCTGCGCCTGTTTGCACTGACTGGAGTGTTGGGTGGCTTCACGACGTTTTCGGCCTTCTCGGCCGAGTCGCTGGTGCTGCTGCACCGGGGCCAATGGTTGATGGCCGCTGTCCACAGTGCCGCCCATGTCTTCGGTGCGCTGGCGTGCACGGTGCTGGGTTTTGCCCTGGCGCGAATGCTGTGGCGCCACTGAGTGCCTGGATCGACCCCGCAGCGTGAAGTCATGCAAGAGCAAAGGCTGATCGGGGCCGGGAGGCGCCGGGGATGAGTCGCGGTCCTTTCGACGGCAGCGGCGCTTGTTCACCATTGCGCTCCGCGCTGGGACGGTTCGCCACAGGGGTAACGATCGTGACCTGCACCGACGCAGCGGGCGTTGCGGTCGGGTTGACCGTCAATTCGTTCTCGGCGTTGTCGCTCGAGCCGCCGCTGGTGCTGTGGTCGCTTCGTGTCGAAAGCCCCAGCTTGCCCAGCTTCGGGGCGGCCAGGCACTTCGCGGTCAATGTACTCGCGGAGCATCAACTCGAACTGTCACGCCGCTTCGCGGCAGGTTCCGCTGACAAATTCGATGCAGGGCGCTGGACGGTGGGTCAAACCGGCGCTCCGGTGCTGTCTGGGGCAGTCGCGGTTCTCGAATGCGCGACGCAATCCGCTCAACCGCATGGCGACCACGTGCTGTTCATCGGCGCCGTTCGACACGTCGTGGCGCATGCGGGGCCCCCGTTGCTGTTTCAGGCTGGACGCTATCGACGCCTGGGCGATCTGCTGTAGGTAGGCGTTCCGGGAGCCATCCGCGTGGCTTGATTTGGGGCAACTCGGCGGCGACTGGGCTTGAAAACACGAGGTCGTGCCCCTAAGTCCAACGCATTCGAAAGGAATGCCCATGCGACTCGACAAGCTCACGACAGCCTTCCAGCAGGCCCTGGCCGACGCCCAGAGTTTGGCCGTCTCGCGCGAGAACCCATATATCGAACCGGTTCATCTACTGTCGTCGATGCTCTCCCAACCCGACGGGCCGAAGGCACTGCTCGATCGGGCGGGCGCCGACACCGCCGCTCTTCGCACCGCCATGGACACTGCGATCGACGCGCTGCCGCAGGTGCAGGGTGGGGGTCAGCCGGTACAGCCCGGTCGTGATCTGGTAGTCCTGCTCCAGAGCGCCGACAAGGAGGCCGGCAAGCGGGGCGATCAGTTCGTTGCCAGCGAGATGTACTTGCTTGCGCTGGCCGACAGCAAGACTGATCTGGGGGGCATCGTTCGGGGTCACGGCCTCACGCGCAAGGCGCTCGAGGCGGCCATCCTCGCCGTGCGCGGCGGATCGACCGTCGACAGTGCCGAGGCCGAAGGCCAGCGCGAGGCGCTGAAGAAGTACACACTGGATCTGACCGAGCGTGCGCGCCTGGGCAAGCTCGATCCGGTGATCGGCCGCGATGACGAGATCCGGCGCGCCATGCAGGTGCTGCAGCGGCGAACCAAGAACAACCCGGTCCTGATCGGCGAGCCTGGCGTCGGCAAGACCGCGATCGTGGAAGGGCTCGCGCAGCGGATCGTCAACGGCGAGGTTCCCGAGACGCTGAAGGACAAGCGTGTCCTGGTACTGGACATGGCCGGTTTGCTCGCCGGCGCCAAGTACCGGGGTGAGTTCGAAGAGCGTCTGAAGGCCGTGCTCAAGGAGGTAGCCGCCGACGAAGGGCGCATCATCCTCTTCATCGACGAGCTTCACACCATGGTCGGTGCCGGCAAGGCCGAGGGCGCGATCGACGCCGGCAACATGCTCAAGCCGGCGCTGGCGCGCGGCGAACTGCACTGCATCGGCGCCACCACGCTCAATGAGTACCGCAAGTACGTCGAGAAGGACGCCGCGCTCGAGCGCCGGTTCCAGAAGGTGCTGGTCGAGGAACCGTCGGTCGAGGCAACCATCGCCATCCTGCGCGGTCTCCAGGAGAAGTACGAGGTCCACCACGGCGTGGAGATCACCGACCCCGCCATCGTGGCGGCGGCTGAACTCAGCCATCGCTACATCACCGATCGTTTCCTGCCCGACAAGGCCATCGATCTGATCGACGAGGCGGCGGCAAAGATCAAGATCGAGATCGACTCCAAGCCCGAGGCGATGGACAAGCTCGACCGGCGCCTGATCCAGTTGAAGATCGAGCGCGAGGCGGTCAAGAAGGAAAAGGATGAGGCATCGCAGAAACGCCTGGGCCTGATCCACGAGGAGATCCAGAGGCTCGAGCGCGACTATGCGGACCTGGACGAGATCTGGAAGTCGGAGAAGGCGCTGGCCCAGGGGTCGGCTCTGGTCAAGGAGGAGGCCGATCGGATCCGCCACCAGATCGAAGAACTGAAGCGCAAGGGTGACTTCAACAAAGTCGCCGAGCTTCAGTACGGCCGCTTGCCTGAACTCGAGAAGAAGCTCAAGGAAGCGCAGGCCAAGGAGAGCAGCAAGGCCAAGGGCGCCAAGGAAGGCAAGGGCGCGCCCCAGTTGCTGCGCACGCAGGTGGGTGCCGAAGAAATCGCGGAGGTGGTTTCACGCTCGACCGGCATCCCGGTGTCCAAGTTGATGCAGGGCGAGCGCGACAAGCTGCTGCAGATGGAAGCGCGCCTGCATGAACGCGTGGTCGGCCAAGGCGAGGCGATCGTCGCCGTCGCGGACGCGATCCGTCGCTCGCGGGCCGGGTTGTCCGATCCCAATCGACCGCTGGGCAGCTTTCTGTTCCTGGGCCCCACCGGCGTCGGCAAGACAGAGCTGTGCAAGGCGTTGGCGGGCTTCCTGTTCGACAGCGATGACCACATGGTGCGTATCGACATGAGCGAATTCATGGAGAAGCACAGTGTCAGCCGCCTGATCGGAGCGCCGCCCGGATATGTCGGCTATGACGAAGGCGGGCACCTGACCGAGGCGGTCAGGCGCAGACCCTATAGCGTGTTGCTGCTCGACGAGGTCGAGAAGGCCCATCCGGATGTCTTCAACGTGCTGCTGCAGGTACTCGACGATGGGCGGCTGACCGATGGCCAGGGGCGGACGGTCGACTTCAAGAACACGGTCATCGTGATGACCAGCAATCTCGGTTCCCACATGATCATGCAGATGGTGGGGCAACCGACCGAGCAAATTCGTGCGGCGGTGTGGAGCGAGGTCAAGTCGCATTTTCGGCCCGAATTCCTGAACCGCATCGACGAGACTGTGGTGTTCCACGCGCTCGATCAGAAGCATATCGAGTCGATCGCGCGCATTCAGCTCAAGGTGCTGGAGGCACGGCTCGAGAAGATGGACATGAAGCTCGATGTGTCGGAGGATGCCCTGGCCGAGATCGCCAAGGTCGGGTTTGATCCGATGTTCGGTGCCCGGCCCTTGAAGCGGGCGATTCAGCATCGCATCGAAAATCCGGTGGCCAAGCTGATCCTGGAGGGCAAATTCGGTCCCAAGGACGTCATCCCGGTCGATGTGGCCCGGGCAGGAGAGTTCTCCTTCTCCCGTGTGGTTCACTGAGTCTGGATCTGCGGCCGCCTCGGCAGGGAGTCGCTTGCTGGCTGAAGCCAAGGTCTGGCCACCGGCGAGCGGCCGGGGATGATGCGCGGAGCTTGGCGGCGCCCCGTCAAGCCACCGCTGCCGTGCCTTGGATCGGCTCTAGATCCAGCCGCTGCAGCTTCATGCGCGCCAGTGTCAGGTTGGCGGCGTGGCTGTCCAGTACCGCATGCAGCGCCAGACCGGGGTGGCCGGGAATCGACCTCAGGATGAGGTGATGCCCGCTCAGCGTGACGGCCAGGTCTGGCGGGCCGCCCGGCAGGCCCATCGCCTTGGCGGCATCGGCGCTGGCTTGATAGAGCGCGGCGCCCTGTGTCGCCAGCGAGGCCGGACCCGGCCGCGCGCCAGCGTGCGCAAGTGTGCGCTGCGTGGCCAATTCGAAGACACAGCAACTCACCATGCCGGTGATTTCGATGCATTGGCGCGCATACCTCTGCCACGGATCCTGCGCATCGGCCGCAGCGGCTCGGCGCGTCGGCGGCATCGGCTGCATCGGCAACGGAGCCACCGGCGGCTGTGCGGCCGGCCGAACCGGCGTCGGAAACGCGATGCTCCCCGCGACTGCGGGTGCAGCGGCTGCTGCCGGAACTGCTGCCGGATTCGTGGTGGCACCGGTGTCGCGCACCCGGTTCCAGGCGCTGCTGATGAAGGCCCAGGCATCCGATGGCTTGAGCGCCTGCGGTGTCGTGCTGACCTGCAGGCCGCTGCGGCCGGCGAGGTGCGACGCATGCTGGGTCACCGGACCTGGATTGGCCAACGGAATCACCAGCAGATGACGGCTTGGCCAGGGTCCGCGAGCGATACCCTCACGCAAGGGCACCATGGCGGATTCGAGCGCGTGCGGAGGCAGGTCGCCCACCATCACCACGCCTAGCCGGCTGTAGGCCAGCAGCACTCGTGCCAGCGCCTGGCGCTGCTGCGTGTCGGCGTCGACGCGGGTCGAGTAGACGCGCAAGGTCTGTCCGTTGACGCCAGGCAGTTCGGCGAAATCGAGCGTGGCCAGCGCAACGCCATGGCCCTGCCGCCGAATCACGAGCTTTTGCACCTTCCTGCCGGTGGCCGCAGCCAGTCCGGCCAAGATCCGCGGCGACGAATCGGTCGCCAGGTCGTGCACCGCGATGAAATCGGGCGACCATTGCTGAAACTGCTGCTGCATCGCCTCGGACGGGTCGCAAACCACGAACATCTCGTGCTGTTGATCGCCGATGCGTCGCCCGATGTCTCGTCGTTCCGGGGCGAGATACTCCTCGCGGTTGCCCATGATCTGGGTCGCGACGGTCGTCAGTTCGCGTGTCGCCTGCCATTCCTCCTCGGGAACCCGGGAGTTGTGGACGGACGCATCCCACTGGGACATCTCGTGTATCGGTTTCGGCATGCTTCGGCTCCTTGGCGGCCGGGGCCTGGCGCGGATGCTTGCGAGTGTAGGAGCCTTGCGCGCGGGCCCTGCCGGGATTTCGTCACAATGCTTGGGGTACTGAGGACCACACGCCGTCCCCCTCGGAGGGGGCGTGATAACAGTCCATCCCGATGATCCAACTACCACCTTGAACGGATCCGTCATGCCTCAAGACAAATCCCCGGTCGTAGTGATTGGCGCCGGATTGGCCGGGTTGACGGTGGCGCTCGATCTCGCGCAGCAACGCGACGTGACCGTGCTGGCCAAGCGTGATTTGGAGGAGGGGGCGACCGCATGGGCCCAGGGCGGCATCGTCGGCGTGCTGGGCAGCGATGACAGCATCGAGTCGCATGTGCGCGACACTCAGGATGCTGGAGCCGGCCTGGTGGACGAACACACCGCCCGGTTCATCGCCCAGCATAGCGCTGCAGCCGTGCAGTGGCTGGTCGAACGTGGCGTGCCGTTCTCGCCGGATCCGAGCGGTCCTCTGGGATTGCACCTGACGCGCGAGGGCGGACACGCGGTGCGCCGTATCGCGCACGCTGCCGATTCGACCGGGCGTGCCATCCACGACGCGCTGCTGGCCAAGGCCCGTGCGCATCCGAATGTCGTGCTGCGCGAGCGCTGGATGGCCATCGACCTCATCACGTCGAGGCACCTGCGCCGCACCGAAACCGCGCGCTGCTATGGGGTGTACGCCCTGAACATCGACGCAAAGCGCGTCGAGACGCTACCGGCAGAGGCGGTTGTGCTGGCCACTGGCGGGGTAGGCAAGGTGTACCGTTACACCAGCAACCCGGATACGGCAACGGGAGACGGTATCGCGATGGCGTGGCGTGCCGGCTGCCGGGTGGGCAACATGGAGTTCATCCAGTTCCATCCGACATGCCTGTACCACCCCCAGGAGCGCAGCTTCCTGATCACGGAGGCGCTGCGCGGGGAAGGTGCGTTGCTCAAACTGCCCGACGGCACCCGATTCATGCCCGAACATGACTCTCGCGCCGAGCTCGCACCGCGCGACATTGTCGCCCGGGCCATCGACTTCGAGATGAAGAAGCACGGCCTGGACCATGTATGGCTCGATGCGACCCATCTCGGCGAGGCGTTCCTGACCTCGCATTTCCCGACCATCCACACCCGGTGTCTGGCGCTTGGCATCGACATCACGCGACAGCCGATTCCAGTCGTGCCGGCGGCGCACTACACATGTGGCGGGGTGGTGACGGACTTGAACGGTCGCACCGACGTCGCCGGACTGTACGCCGTCGGAGAGACCACCTACACCGGATTGCATGGCGCGAATCGACTGGCGAGCAATTCGCTGCTCGAATGCGTGGTGCTCGGCCGCACCTGTGCGACGCATATCCTGCAGTCCCCTTCCTCTGAGCGGAACCCCGTGCCGCCCTGGGACGAGAGCCAGGTCGAGGATGCCGACGAGCAGGTCGTGATCGCCCACAACTGGGACGAGCTGCGGCTGCTGATGTGGAACTACGTCGGCATCGTCCGCACGACCAAACGCCTCGAACGCGCACTGCACCGCATCGAGCTGCTGCGCAGCGAGATCGACGACTACTACGCGAACTTCCGCGTCACGCGCGACCTGCTGGAGTTGCGCAACCTAGTCGAGTGCGCTGAGTTGATCGTCCGATCGGCGCTGGTGCGGCACGAGAGCCGTGGCCTGCATTACAGCCGGGACTTTCCGGCCACGCTGCCGGTCAGCCTGCCGACCGTGCTGACGCGGCCTGCGCACAGCCGTTCTTGAGCTACGCGGCTGTCGCCGTCACGCGCATCGAGAAGTCGATGGCGCGCACGTCCTTCGTGAGGCTGCCGATCGAGATCCGGTCCACCCCGGTGGACGCGATCTCGCGCAAATGACCCAACGTGACGCCGCCAGAGGCTTCCAGCTGCGCCCTGCCCTGGGTCAGTGCCACCGCTTCGCGCATTCGATCGATCGGAAAGTTGTCCAGCAGCACACTGCTGGCACCCGCGGCCAGTGCTTCGCGCAGCTGCTCCAGTGTTTCGACTTCGATCTGGATCTCGACGCCGGCGTCCAATGCCTGGGCATAGCGAAACGCAGCCGCCACTCCGCCTGCCGCGGCGATATGGTTCTCCTTGATCAGGATGCCGTGCCACAGTGCCAGCCGCTGGTTGGCACCGCCGCCGACACGCACCGCGTACTTCTGTGCCTGGCGCAGACCCGGCAAGGTCTTGCGGGTATCCAGTACCGCGCATCCGCTTGGTTTGGGCGAGGCGCCGTCGATCGCACGCACATGGGCACGCGTGATGGTAGCGGTGCCAGAAAGCAGCTGAAGGAAGTTCAGCGCCGGTCGCTCGGCGGTCAGCAACGCGCGGGCATCGCCTTCCAGATCGCACACCACCGTTCCGGGCTGCATGTCGGCACCATCGGCATAGCGCCAATCAACCCGCAGTGCGGAGTCGACTGCGTGCATGCAGCCTTCGAACCATGCGCGGCCGGCCAGCACTGCGGCCTCGCGTACCTGCACCTGCGCGTGTACCTTGCGCCCGGCCGGAATCATCAGGCCCGTCCAATCGCCGCGACCGATGTCTTCCAGCAGCGCGTCGCGGATGTTTCGCTCACGCGCCTGCTCGAGGCTCTCGTTGCGCTCGAAGCGCAGCATCAGGCGACCCCGATGTCGCGCACGAAGCCATGCGCAGGCACGGCAATCGAACCAGGGTGCCGCGCAACGAAGTCCAGCATGCGTTCGATGCAACCCAAGGCTTGCGTCCGCGTGGGTTCGGGCACCACGATCTCGCCCTGGCCGGTTTCGAGGCAGGCCTGTACGCCAACCAGCGCGTTCATCGCCATCCACGGGCAATGCGCGCAGCTCTTGCAGGTGGCGCTGTTGCCCGCGGTCGGCGCTTCGATCAGCGTCTTGCCAGGCGCCATCTGCCGCATGCGATGGAACATGCCGTTGTCGGTGGCGACGATATATTCACGCGCACGGCCGTCGACGACTGCCTTGAGAAGTTGCGACGTCGAACCGACCACATCAGCCTGGGCGATCACCGCTTGCGGCGACTCGGGATGGACCAGAACCAGCGCGTCCGGGTGAGCCTTGCGCAGCAGTTCCAGTTCGACGCCCTTGAACTCGTCGTGCACGATGCAGGCGCCGTCCCACAGCAGCATGTCGGCACCGGTGCGCTCCTGGATGTAGCGCCCGAGGTGGCGGTCCGGTGCCCAGAGGATCTTCTCGCCAGACTTGTGCAGGTGCTCGACGATGGCCAGGGCGCATGAACTCGTCACCATCCAGTCCGACCGTGCCTTCACGGCGGCGCTCGTATTGGCATAGACGACTACCTTGCGGTCGGAGTGGGCGTCGCAGAAACGGGCGAACTCCTCGGGCGGGCATCCCAGATCCAACGAGCAGGTTGCGTCGAGGTCGGGCATCAGCACCGTCTTGCTGGGCGAAAGTATCTTTGCCGTTTCGCCCATGAAAAGAACACCGGCGACGATCAGTGTCCGCGCTGCATGGTCGCGGCCGAAGCGCGCCATTTCGAGCGAATCGGCGACGCAGCCTCCGGTCTCTAACGCCAAGTCCTGCAGGTCGCCGTCGACATAGTAGTGCGCGACAAGCACGGCGCCGCGGCGTTTGAGCGCATCGACAATCTCGGCCTTGATCGTGACGCGTCGCGAGGGCGACAGTGGCTCGGGCACCTTGGCCCAGGCGTGGGCGACGCAACTGGCGCCGCTGGAATCGGCTCGTGTGTAGTCGTACAGCACCTGGCTCATGCGCTTGGCCGCCTTCGATGGCGGCTCCGGGTCGAGTCTACTGGCCGGCCATCGTAGCTCAGGAGCGATGAGCCGACTCAGACCAGGTGCTTTTCCGCCTGCATCAGCTTGAACCGCACCAGCGGCAGATTGGCCAGACGACGATCCAGCACCAGGATCATGCCGAAGCGGTTCGGTGCCGTCTGGGCGGCGCGCAGCAATTCGATGCGGCCGGTCTGGGTCACCATCAACTCCTCGCTGTCGGTGTCGGGGTCGGCCGTGTAGCTGAATATTCGCCGCGCCGCAGTCAGGCGCCTGGCACGTGCAGCTAGATCGAAGTTCAGGCTGTCGCGGCTGTCATGGGCCAGCAGGTCGCCGGTGGTTATGTCCACCACGCCGCAGGCGATGACGCCTTCGGTACGTACCAGCGCGAACAGGGCCTTCGTCACCTGAGAGTCGTCGATCAACCGCGCCGCGGCAGTCGGCGAGAACGTCGGCGCACTGACGCAGGTCTCCCAAGCCGAGAGCACCGTGTTCCACACCGTCGACGCACCGTTGAGCGTTTCGGCCAGCGCCGTCGCGCGCACGCCGGTGGGCCACTGCTGGCTCAACACGCGATGACGCAGCATCGAGGCGCCCGGCGGGAGCAGGAACACCAGCCACGGGCAATGCCAGTCGGGCTGCTGCGTTGCGACTAGCAACGATCGCAGCAGCGCATCGACCGCATGCGGCTGCAGCGCGCCGATGATCACCACCGTCATGTGCGAGCGCTCGGCCAGCGCATTTTCGATCTCGTCGTGATCGAGACCCGAGGCCCGCACGTCTGCGTGGTACACCTTCAACGGGCCGGCCGCGCGGCGCGGCACTGCGGTGCGCTCGACCACGGCCAGCGTGCGCAGCGTGGCACGCTCGCGCAGGTGGAGCTTTTCCACCGGTTGTCCGGTGGCATCGGACAACGCCTTGACGACGGCCGGCGCCCAGAGGCGAGACGGATCCAGCAGCGTGATCATCGACGTCGCGTTGCCCAGATCCGCACGCGAGGTCGTGAAGTGCTCGCGAATCGAATGTGCCGGTGAGCCGGCGACAAACACGTCGACGACATTCGGATCCTGTTCGCGCGGCAGGGCGGCAGGAACCGCTTCTTCAAGTACCGCGGTCGCGGCGAATACGAGTTCGGTCTCGCTGTAGGACATTCGGTCGGCTTGTCGCGGGCCGAGATCGCCGAACAGGGTCTTGAGCATGGCCGGTTCTCCAACCTGTCGACGACAGGGAATCCAGCCGCGCACTCTATGCTCTTGCCCCGCAGCGCTCCTGTTGCGGTGTACGCGATTGTCACCGTTCAGCCTGGCTCGGACCGGCTACGATCCGCCCATGGCTATTTCGGCATCGTCGGGGGATCTAGCGCGACCGCGCCCAAGGCGCGAGGACGTGAACACCATCGGTCTGGTCGGCCTGGCACACGGTACGTCACACTTCTTTCAACTGGCCTTGCCGCCGCTGTTTCCGTGGATCGGCGCGGGCCTGGCACTGAACCATACGCAGCTCGGTGTGCTGCTTACCGTCTTTTATGTGGTGTCGTGCGCCGGACAAGCCCTTGCCGGTTTTGTCGTCGACCGTGTCGGCGCCCGCCTCGTATTGTTCGGTGGCGTCGCCTGTATCGCACTGGCCGCGCTCGGCCTCGCGATCAGTCCGAACTACTCGACGCTGCTGCTGTTCATGATGCTGGGCGGCATTGGCAATTGCGTCTTCCATCCGGTGGACTTCTCGATCATGAACCAGCGCGTCAGCACGGCGCGGTTGGGTCAGGCCTACGCGGTGCACGGTATCTCAGGCAATCTGGGTTGGACCTTGGCGCCGGTGTTCGTCGTTGGATTGACGCAAGCCAGCGGTTCCTGGCGCGTCGCAATGGCCGGCACAGCGGTCTTGATCGCAGTGGTGCTGGTCATGCTGTACCTCGGACGGCCGTCGATCGCCTGTGCGGCGCCGCGGCTTGATCGCCCGCACGGCGACCCGCACGGCAGTCTCGGATTTCTACGGCTGCCGGCCGTCTGGTATTGCTTTGGCTTCTTCCTGGTCTTTGCGTTCGCGCTGGGCGGCATTCAGAGCTTTGCACCGGCGGCTGCTGGCCAGCTGCACGGCGTGGCAGCGGCCCAAGTGGCCATTTGCCTGTCGTCCTACATGGCGGCCTCGGCGGTGGGCATGGTCCTGGGGGGTCAGCTCCTGCGCGACCCGCAGCGCAGCGCGCGCATCGCGGCGATCGGTTTCGGGTTTGCCGCCGTGCTGGCCCTGATGATCGGGCTGGGGTCATGGCCGGGTTGGATGATTCCGGTGCTCTTCGCCACGATGGGCGTGGGCGCGGGCCTCGCCGGGCCGGCTCGCGATCTGCTGGTCAAGCAAGCGACGCCGGAGGGTGCCACGGGTCGCGTCTACGGCATCGTGTATTCGGGGCTCGATGTCGGCATGGCGCTGGCCGCCCTGGTCTTCGGAACGATGATGGACGGCGGCCAATACCGCCTGGTGTGGCTGCTCGTGGCGCTGGCACAGGCATCGCTGGTCATCACGGCCTTCAGCGTCAAGCGGCGCTGGCGCCCAGGCTCCCTTGCCGCGGCCAGGTAGCCTGCAGGGTCTTACACGCAGCGCCGATGTCGCTCGATGCAGGTATCGAGCACTTCGCCGCCGTCACGCTGCCACCAGGCGTTCGAGAAGATCTCGACTTCGCTGTAGCCGGCATAGCCTTGCGCCTCCAACCAGCCGCGGATCCGGCGCAGATCGATGACCCCGTCGCCCATCATGCCGCGGTCGTTCAACAGATCCCGGGTCGGTGTGAGCCAGTCGCAGACGTGCAGGGCGAGCAGCCGGTCGCCTCGCGCGCGAGCGATCTGCTGCTCGAGTTTCGGGTCCCACCAGACGTGATAGACATCGACGGCCACGCCCAGCGCGCCGCTGCGCTCCGGGTCGAGCAGATCGCAGACGTCCAGCGCCTGCTCGAGCGTGTTGATGCATGCGCGGTCGGCTGCATACATCGGGTGCAAAGGCTCGATGGCCAGCGGCATCCGTCGCTGGCGGGCGTCGTCGAGCAGCGCCGCGATGCCTTCGGTCACCTGCGCGCGCGCGCCGGCGATGTCGCGGTTCGCCGCCTTGCCTTCAAGCGCGCCGGGCAGGCCGCCGACCACCAGCACGACGCATGGCGCGCCGAGCGCACAAGCCTCGTCGAGTGCGCGCCGGTTGTCGTCGCGCACTGCCTGCATAGCCTTGGAATCGGCATAAGTGAACATGCCGCCGCGGCAGTAGCCTGAGAGCTCGAGCCCATGGTCGCGCAGCCGCTGCGCCGTCGCCTGCAGGCCGGCGGCGGCGACCTGGTCGCGCCACAACGATGCCGCGCGAATGTCGCGCCCGGCGCAGGCATCCAGAATGTCGAGCAGCGACCAATCCGCGCAGCGCTGGCGGCGCACCGTCGCGGTATTGATCGACAGCCAGCGGTGGTCCAGCGAAAAGTCGCGCATCGGCTCAGGCCGCGCCCGGTCGCCCGAACGGGCCTGATTCCGCCCTTGCGGACCACGCCGCCGGCGTGCAGGGGGCCATGCTCAGCCCACGACCCCGTGCAGTGCGAGCAGCGTCTTCATCCGCTGCACGGCGAGCTCCGGCCGTTCGATCAGGCCGGCCTGATCGGCGAGGCGGAACAACTCGGCGAAGTGCAGCAGCGAGCGTGCGCTCTGCTGTCCACCGACCATCGTGAAATGATCCTGGTGGCCGTTGATCCACGCCATGAAGACCACGCCGGTCTTGTAGAAGCGCGTCGGCGCACGAAAGATGTGGCGCGACAGCGGCACGGTCGGCTCGAGGATCGCGTGGAAGCGCGGCGTATCGCCTGCGGCGAGCGCCGCCAAGGCCGCGCTCGCCGCAGGCGCGATGGCATCGAAGATGCCGAGCAGCGCGTCGCTGTGTCGCTGGGTCGGGTCCGCGCCCACGCCGTCGCCCGCGATCAATTCGGCGTAGTTGAAGTCGTCGCCTGTGTACATGCGCACGCCGGGCGGCAGGCGTCGGCGCATCGCGATTTCCTTGTACTTGTCCAGGAGCGAGATCTTGATGCCGTCGACCTTGCTCGCGTGCGCACTGATGATCCCCAGCGCAGTCTCCATCGCCGCCGCGGTGTCGACGCTGCCCCAGTAGCCGCGCAGCGCCGGGTCGAACATGTCGCCGAGCCAATGCAGGATCACCGGCTCGCGCGCCTGGCTCAGCACGCGGGCATAGACACGTTCGTAATCGGCCGGCCCGCGGGCAACGCGGACCAGCGCGCGGCTGGCCATGACGATGAGCTTGCCGCCGAGCCGTTCGATCGCGGCCATCTGTTCTTCATAGGCGCGCAGCACATCGTCGACCGTCCTCGCGTCGTCGGGCGATAGATGATCCGTGCCGCATCCGCTGGCCAGCAACGCCCCTGGCGTGTCGCGCGCGGCGTCGATCGAACGACCGATCAGTTCGAGCGAGGTCGGCCAATCCAGGCCCGTGCCGCGCTGCGCGGTATCCATCGCTTCGGCTACGCCGAGGCCGAGCCGCCACAGGTGCATCCTGTACCCGATCGTTGCGTTCCAGTCGATCGCACATTGGATCCATGGGTCGATGGTGGCACGCGGATTAGCCACAACGTGCGCGGCTGAATAGGCGACGCGATTGAATCGCGCGCCTGGCGCTACCGGCACGGCCACGTCGGCGCCGCGCATTGTGTAGCCGCGCAGTGTGCCATCCTCGAAGGGCAGCGTGATCTTCATCGCTGCCTCTACAGCGCCAGCGGCGGCACGTCGACCCAGCGCCGCTCGCGCCAGCTCTGCAGCGCGGCCTCCACGAGCTGAATGCCCTTGGCGCCTTCAGGCAGCGTCCAGTGGTACGGTGCGTCCTCGGCCACGTGGCGAATGAAGGCCTCCCACTGGATCTTGAAGCCGTTGTCGTAGACCTGGGCGTCGGGGATCTCCTGCCAGTGGTCGAAGAAGTTCATCGTCTGCCTGATGTCGGGGTTCCACACCGGCCGCGGTGTCGCGACGCGTGACTGTGCGCGGCAGTCCTGCAGACCCGCCACGGCCGAGCCGTGGGTGCCGTCGACGTGGAATGTGACGAGATCGTCGCGTCGCACGCGCGTGACCCACGAGCTGTTGACCTGCGCGATCACCGGTTCGCCTTGGTGGCCCTTGAGCTGGAAGGTCGCATAGGCGGCATCGTCGGCCGTTGCGTCGTAGGCGCGGCCGGCCTCGTCCCAGCGCCGGGGGATATGCGTGGTGCCGAGGCACGAAACCGACTGCACCTCGCCGAACAGGTTGTCCAGCACATAGCGCCAATGGCACACCATGTCGAGAATGATGCCGCCGCCGTCGTCGGCGCGGTAGTTCCAGCTGGGACGCTGGATCGGCTGCAGATCGCCCTCGAACACCCAGTAGCCGAACTCGATGCGAACGCTCAGCATGCGCCCGAAGAAGCCGGCCCTCCGCAGCATGTCGAGCTTGCGCAACCCGGGCAGGAACAGCTTGTCCTGCACCGCGCCATGCTTGAGGCCCGAAGCCTGCGCCAGCCTGCAGACCGCTACGGCTTCGCTCAGGTTGGTGGCGATCGGCTTCTCGCAATAGACATGCTTGCCGGCCCGCAGCGCCTGTGCGAGCAGGGTGGGGCGCATCTGAGTCGTGCCCGAGTCGAAGAAGATCGAGTCCGCCTTATCGGCGAGCGCAGCGTCGAGATTGGTGCCGAAGCGCGCGACGCCATGGGCCTTGGCCAGGGCTTCGATCTTCTCGGCATTGCGCCCGATCAGAACAGGATCGGGCATCACGCGATCGCCATTGGCCAGCGCCACGCCGCCCTGCTCGCGAATGGCGACGATCGAGCGGATCAGGTGCTGGTTCATGCCCATGCGACCGGTGACGCCGTGCATCACGATCCCCAGACGTTGCTTGGTCATCCTCTGGCCTTTCGGTGTTGCGAGTCGACGTGCCGGGCCTTGCACCGCAACTGTCGTCATTCAGGTGATGCGCAGCTTCAGCGAATCGTCGTACGGCAATGCCGGATGTTCGAAACAGGTGTGCTCACTGACATAGTGCAGCGCGCACGCGCGGCGCCAGTGCCTTGACAGGTTGGGGCCTGACTGGTGAAACGTATTGCCGTGGTGGAACGACACGCCGCCACGTTTGACCGGCGCCGGCATCATCGGCTGGCGCTCCAGGATAGCCGCCGGCAGTTGCAGGTTGTAGGGTTCGTCCTCCGGTGCCTCGTGTGGGTACACCGGGCCGCGGTGACTGCCCTCGCCGAAATACAGGCAACCGTTCTCGAGCGTCGAGTCGTCCAGCGCGATCCAGGCCGTGACCACGCCTTCAGGATCGTTGGGGCCGAAGTAGAAGTTGTCCTGGTGCGCGGGCTTCGGGCCGCCACCTTCCGGGGGCTTGAAGAAGATCTGGCTGTAGTACACCGAGACACCCGGGCCGATCAGCGATTCGACGACCGACACCAGCGCCGGTGCGCAGGCAAGCCTGCGCACCGCGTCGCGATGGTGGTGCGGGTTGTCGAGCTTGCGCAAGACGGTACGCGCCTTGACGCCTCCGTCCACATACCAACCGCGCTGCGCGGGCGGCAGGCCGGCGAGAAATGTCTCGCCCCAGGCGATGACGTCGTCGATCACTGCCTCGACTTCGTTCTTGCTGAACAATCCTGGTACGGTGATATGGCCAAAGTGCCGGTAGTGGGCCTGGTCGGATTCGCTCAATCTCATCGGCGCACTCCTGCGGACGCGCGTCGCCGACGCAAGTCCGTCGCTTTAATCTCCGGCTGGTTAATTACTGTACGGCCGGACCCGAACTGCGTCAAGCCGCGCACTGAGAAGATCGATTCGTCTTGACGCGTCCCGAGGCCCCGGATAGCATGAATTATCACTAACCGGTTAACACCGTGGAGATCTCGATGCCACGAATAAGGACCACGGTCGTCGGATCCTATCCGGTCCCGGATTGGCTCGTTGCCAGCCCTTCGGAACAGGCCTTGATCGACGCCACCCGCGTTGTCATCGGCACCCAGGAACGTGCCGGGATCGACGTGGTATGCGACGGCGAACTCTATCGATTCGACATCAATCACCCCGAGACTAACGGGATGATCGAATACTTCGTGCGTCCGATGGACGGCATCACGCAACGCTTTTCGTTCGACGACCTGATCGCCTACCGTTCGAAGAGCGGCATGAAGTTCCGCTCGCGCCCGCCGGGTACCGTGATCGGCCCGATCGGCCACGGCAGCCTGGACCTGCCCTTCGCCTGCGCCAGGGCCAAGGCGCTGGCGACGCACACCTTCAAGTTCACCGTCACCGGCCCACACATGCTGGCCAAGACCCTGATCGACAAGCACTACCGCGACACCGCGGAGCTGGCGCATGCCATCGCCGATGCGCTGGCGGCACAGGTGCGCCACCTCGACGCTGACATCGTCCAGATCGACGAGGCCAACCTTCCCGGCCATCCCGACGAATGGTCGTGGGCCGCGTCGGCCATCAATCGGGTGCTCGACGCCGTGCAGGGCAAGCCAGCGGTGCATCTGTGCTTTGGCAACTACGGCGGACAGACGGTACAGCGCGGCACCTGGGACAAGTTGATGAGCTACCTCAACGCATTGCACGCCGACCATGTGGTGCTCGAGTGCGCGCATCGGCCCGTCGACGAGTTGTTGGCCTTCAAGGAGTTGAAGCCCGAGATCGGTTTCGGCCTGGGCGTGGTCGACATCAAGGCCACCGACGTCGAAAGCGCCGACCAGGTGGCGCGCGCGATCGAGCGCGCGGAAGAGGCGCTCGGAGCCGGACGCGTACGCTACATCCACCCCGACTGCGGGTTCTGGATGCTCAAGCGTTCGATCGCGGATGCGAAGATGCGCGCCTTGACCCTCGGGCGCGACCGCTTCGAGGGGATCGCCTGATAAGCACCGATATGTCGAAGCTGCCGCAGCGCTTCGAGGACGTTGACGCCCTCGAGACCTTCATGAGCGAACCCACGCCCGGGCTCGAGGCAGATCTCGCCCGTCTCGACGGCGACATCATCGTGCTCGGCGTCGGAGGCAAGATGGGGCCCACCCTGGCGCGGATGGCCCGCCGCGCGGCACCCGGCCGCCGCGTGATCGGCGTCGCGCGTTTCAGCGACCCCACGCTGAGAGCCTCGCTCGAACGCCAAGGGGTCGAGTGCATCGCATGCGACCTGCTGGACCGCCAGGCCCTCGAGCGCCTGCCGAACGTGGCCGACGGGGTGCGCAATTGCGTCTTCATGGCGGGGCACAAGTTCGGCGCCGCCGGCGACGCCTCGCTGACCTGGATGATGAACGTCGGCGTGCCGATGATGGTCGCCGAGACCTTTCGCGAGATGCGCATCGTGGTGTTCTCGACCGCCTGCGTCTATCCCTTCGTGCCGGTCGGCGGACCGGGCGCCGACGAGCAGACGCCGCCGACGCCGCCGGCGGGCGACTACGCCAACTCGTGCGTCGGCCGCGAGCGCATGTTCGAGTACGGCTCGCGCAAGTACGGCACACCAGGGCGGCTGGTGCGCCTGTCGTATGCGATCGACATGCGCTACGGCGTGCTGTACGACGTCGCGAACAGCGTCTTCGCCGGCACGCCGGTGGATCTGACGATGGGCCACGCCGACGTGATCTGGCAGGGCGACGCAAACGAGCAGGCGCTGCGGCTGCTGGCGCATTGCACCGTGCCCGCGACGCCGATCAACGTCACCGGCCCGCGCCACACGTCGATCCGCTGGCTGGCGGCGGAATTCGGCCGCCGCTTCGGCCGCGCACCCATGCTGACGGGCCAGGAGGCGCCCACGGCGTGGCTGGAAGACACGACCCAGGCGCAGGCCCTGTTCGGGCCACCGCGGGTTCCGATCGAAACCATGATCGACTGGGTCGCCGACTGGGTGCGGTGCGGCGGGCCGAGCCTGGGCAAGCCGACGCACTTTTCGACGCGGAATGGGAAGTACTGAATCCCACGGAAAGAGCCGCATGAGAGCGCTCGGCGCGTCGGACCTGCATGGCGCGCTCGAGCTCTCCGCATCGGCGCACTGGAACCAGAACGAGGCCGACTGGCGCGCGATGCTGACACTGGGCGAGGCCTGGGGCATCGACGCCGCCGGCGCGGACGGCCGCGAGCGACTCGCCGCATCGACGGTGATCCTTCCCTACGGGCGCTCGTTCGCCTGGGTCAGCATGGTGCTGGTGCTGCCCGAATTCCAGCGCCGCGGCTATGCGACCCAGTTGCTGCGTCATGCACTGGGCAGTCTTGCATCGCAGGGTATGTCCGCAGTTCTCGACGCCACGCCGGCCGGCCATGCGGTCTATGCGCAGGAGGGTTTCGTCGACACCTGGGGCTTCGCACGGTATCGGCGCGACCGCAGCCCGGTGACCCCCGAACGAGCCCCGGAGCCCTCGACGCGTGCGCTGCGCGACTCCGACTGGCCGGTGATCGAAGCACTCGACGCACCGGCGTTCGGCGCCAATCGGCTCGCGCTGCTGCGGCTGCTGGCGCAGCGCTGGCCGCCGGCGGCGCGTGTGGTGGAGGAGGGCGATCGCCTGCGCGGCTTCGTGTTCGGCCGCGATGGCCGCGACGCGCACCAGGTCGGCCCACTGCTGGCCGGCGACCTGGCGACGGCAACGGCCTTGATCGACGCTGCGCTGAGCGAGGCGCCGGGGCCGGTCTACCTGGATCTGCTCGACAGCCGGAAGGACTTGCTGCCCTGGTTGCAGCGGCAGGGTTTCGAGTTCCAGCGCCCGTTCACGCGCATGGTGCACGGTGCATCGCGCGCGCCGGGTGATCCGCAGTCTATCGTGCTGGCGGCGGGCCCGGAACTCGGTTGATCCGGGCCGGCCTACTTGCTCATCTTGATCGAGCGGTCGAGAAACTCGTTGGTGTAGGTGGACTTGACGTCGAAGGCCTTGTCGATGCCGATGTACTCGCGCACCAGTTCGTAGTCGGCGGCCATGCGCGCATCGTCGTGGATGCCGAGCGCGACTTCGCGCGAGTACTTGTCGCTCATCAGCTTCTCGACCAGGCTCCAGTTAACCAGCTCGTTGTCGAACTTGAGCGCACCGTTGGCGTCGATCAGCGCCTGCACGCAGGGGTTGGGTTCCTTGACGCAGGCCGCGAAGGCGCGCTGGGTCACCTTGACGAACTTGTCGACCAGCGGCCGGTTGGCCTCGAGGAACTTGGCATTCACGATGACCGAGTTGCCGTAGGGGTTCAATCCGGCATCGCGCCAGGCCAGGAAGCCCATGTCGTTGCCCAGTTCAGCCTGGAAGATGTGGTGGATGTTGTAGAAGGAAGTCGTCACGTCGATCGACTTCGCCTTCAGCGACGCGAGTTTGGCGTTGGCGTCGATGTTGACCCAGGTCACCGACTTGGGGTCGATGTTGTTGGCCTTGGCCAGTGCCGGCCACATCACGCGCGCCCCGTCGGCCGCCGGATTGCCGATCTTCTTGCCGACGAAATCCTTGACGCCGGTGATGCCCGAGCTTTTCAGCCAGTACATGCCTTGCGGTGAATTGGCGTACACATTGAACACCGCCACCGTGTCGGCGCCCTTGCCTTTGGCGACGAGCACGCCGCCCATGTCGGCCAGTCCGATCGGCGTGGCGCCTGCTCCGACGCGCTGCGTCGACAACGCAGATCCCTTGCCGGGTTCGAGGTTGAGGTCGATGCCTTCCTTGGCGTACCAGCCCAGCTTCTTGGCGTAGTAGTAGGGCGCGTGGTCGCCGCCTGGTACCCAGTTGAGCACGAAGTCAACCTTCTGCTGGGCATGGGCCGTGCCCGTGACGAAGCTGGCCGCCAACGCGGCGCCGAGGACGAGTCGTTTGAACATGGGGTCTCCGTGCGCCGGTCAAAACCGGCAAGGTGTTGTGAATGAAAGTTTCATACGTTGAAGGCTTAGCCAGCTACGGCGGCCCCGAGTCATGCG
>Ga0209253_10000117_pt1 | contig 56971 bp, 61 predicted proteins | sample FrelakmetBRP12BR_FD_187145 | JGI IMG/M metagenome (GOLD analysis project Ga0209253, IMG submission 187145) | Freshwater lake sediment microbial communities from the University of Notre Dame, USA, for methane emissions studies - BRP12 BR (SPAdes)... | ecosystem: Environmental > Aquatic >...
CAGGCGCTCGAGCGCCGCCGCGAGTCGCTGATCGATCTCGTCGTCGAGCTCGACGGCACGCTGACGCCGCAGCAGCGCGCCGCGGCGCGACGCCAGCTGCTCGCGCTGGCCGACGAAGTGCAGGGCCTGCGGCGCGGGCGCGGCTGACCGGAGCCGGGGACATCATGGCGCAGCACGACGGCAAGATTTTCGGCATCGGCTTCTACAAGACCGGCACGACGACGCTGTACGACGCGTTGAGGACGCTCGGTTACCACACGGTGAACGGCGACAAGCCGGGCAGCTACCCGGGCGCCGACGACGGCGCGACGATGATTCGGCAGATCGACGCGGGTGACTTCCGGCTGCCCACGTTCGAGATGTTCGACGCGTTCACCGACAACCCGTACTTTCGGATCTGGCGCGAGATCTATGCGCTCTACCCGGACGCCCACTACATCCTGACGGTGCGCGACGAGGACGCCTGGATCGCAAGCTGCGTGAAGTTCTTCCGCCATCGGCGCATCCGGCCGATGCGGGTCTGGATGTTCGGCCCGCATGCCAATCCGGCGCGCGATGCCGCGAGCCGCCAGGCCTGGCTCGACGCCTATCGCGCGCACAACACCGCCGTGCGTGCGCACTTCGCCAGCCGCCCGCAACAGTTCCTTGAATTCGACCCGACGCGCGAGACGGACTGGGGCCGGCTGTGCGCGTTTCTCGGCGCGCCCGCTCCGGAACAGCCGTGGCCGCACGCCAACCCGACCAAGCTGGACGCGCCGTGGCGCCCGCTGTGGCGCAAGCTGCGCCGGAGCCTCGGCTTCGAGGTGTCCGCCCCGAGATGAGGCGGCGCAGGATTCAGGCGAGCCGCAGCACCCGCAGCGGCTTGTAGACCCAGTTGCGCACGAGGCGGCCCGAAAGCGGCTCGTCGAGGTCCGTCACCTGCTGGTTGCGCGCGCGGAGCGCTGCAACCTCCGACTCGAGATTGCCGCGATAGGCCTGCCGTTGGCGCGCGCAGGCTTCCCGCACCGCGAAGTCGTAGACCTGCTGGTCCAGCGCATTGATCTCGCGCAGGCGCTCGCGCACCTCGGGTAGCTCGAGATAACCGAGATCCGTGTGCTCGCGGGCGGCGTCGCGGGCCCGGCTCTTGTCGGCGAGGCGGTTGACGGGCCGATACTCCGGCCGGAAACCCGGTTCACCCAGCCACTGCGCCAGCATCATCAGCGACTCGTCGAAGGTCTCCGTCAGGCCCACGAAGCCGATTCGGTTCGCGAGCAGGTCGATGGCCTTCTGTGCGCTGGCCTCGCCGGCGAGCATTTTCGTCTGCCAGTCGTGCGTCCAGCCCGCCGCGGCCCACTGCTCGAAATCCGCGCGCGTGTGGCTGCCCGCGCGATTGAGGTAGTGCGAGAGGTAACGCCGCACGGGATCGCGCAGGTAGGTGAAATAGCGCAGGTCGGGCGCCGCATCGGCGAGGTCCGAGTACGGCTTGACGTTGTGGCCCGCGATGCCGCGCAGGTGGCGGTAAGCGCGACGGACGCGGCGCAGGTCGGCGGCGGTGACGGGTACGCGCTGGTCGCGCACGTCGCCCGCCCGGCGTGCGTAGGGTATGCGAATGTCGCAATGGCCCGAGCCGAACGATCGCTGCAGGATTGCCTTGATCGTCCGGCCCGCGGTCTTCTCGATGTGCACGAAAGCGTACATCGCCGCCTCGCGCCCGCGTCTACTCCGCCTCGTCGTGCGGCTTGAACGCGGCCACCAGCTCCTGCTGCCGGCGCGGCGGCACCGGGTCGTAGTGGCTCAGGTCCATCGAGTAGGTGCCCTCGCCGCCGGTGAGTGCCTTGAGTCGCGACAGGTAGTCCTGCAGCTCGGCGAGCGGCACCAGCGCCTGGATCTCCGCACGGCCGCCGGGCAACGTGTCCTGGCCACTGATGCGCGCGCGGCGGGTCGCGAGGTCGCTCGTCACGTCGCCGATCGCGCCGGCGGGCGTGTTGATCGCGACGCGCACGATCGGCTCGAGCACGATCGGCGCCGCCACGCGAATCGCCGTGATGAAGGCCTTGCGGCCCGCCGAGACGAACGCGACCTCTTTCGAGTCCACCGGGTGGTGCTTGCCGTCGTAGACGCTGACGCGCACGTCCTGCAGCTCGAATCCGGCGATCGCGCCCTCGGTCAACACCTGGCGAACGCCTTTCTCGATGGCCGGTATGAACTGGCCTGGAATCGCCCCGCCGACGACGTCGTCGACGAACTCGAAGCCCGCACCGCGCCCGAGCGGCTCGACGCGCAGGTAAACCTCGCCAAACTGCCCGGCGCCGCCCGTCTGCTTCTTGTGGCGGTGATGGCCCTCGGCCGGTCGCGTGATCGTCTCGCGATACGGCACGCTCGGCGGACTGGTCTTGACCGCGACGCCGTAGCGATCGGTCATCCGCTGCAGCATCACGCGCAGGTGCAGGTCGCCGAGCCCGTAGAGCACGGTCTCGTTCTGCGCCGTGTGGTGCTCGACGCGCACGCACGGGTCCTCGGCGACGAGGCGGTGCAGCGATTCGGAGAGCTTCTGCTCGTCGCCGCGCTTCTCGGCGCGGATCGCCAGCCCCAGCATCGGCGGCGGGAACGCGACCGACTTCAGGTGGTGGTGGTCCTCGTCGTGCGAGTCGTGCAGCACGGCGTCGAAGTGCAGCTCGTCGATCTTCGGCACGGCGCAGATGTCACCGGGAATCGCCTGCGCGATCTCGGTGTGCTCCTTGCCCTGCAGCTGGTAGAGGTGCGCGATCTTGATCGGCTTGCGCGCGTCGCCGACGAGCAGCTGCGCGCCGGCCTTCAGCGTGCCCTGGTGCACGCGGAAGATGCCCATCTTGCCGACGAACGGGTCGATCGTGACCTTGAACACGTGCGCGAGCACGTGCTTCGCGGGGTCCGGCTTCACCTCGACCCGCACCGCGTCGGCGCCCTCGCCCTTGAGGAACGGCGGCGGGTTGCCCTCGGTGGGATTCGGCATCAGCCGCGTGAAGATATCGATCAGCTCGGCAATGCCCGCGCCCGTCTCGGCGGAGCAGAAGCAGATCGGCACGAGATGATCCTCGCGCAGCGCCTGTTCGAACGGGTCGTGCAGCTGCTCCGGTGAGATCTCCTCGCCCTGCTCGAGGTAGAGCGCCATCAGCTGCTCGTCGACTTCGACCACCTGGTCGATGATCTCCGTGTGCGCCGACTCGACGGACGAGAAATCCGTCGCCTTGCCGCGCGCCTGGTAGAAGCAGTCGACGACCGACTGGCCGCCGTCGGCCGGCAGGTTGAGCGGCAGGCAAGCCTTGCCGAAGGTCTCGCGGAGGTCGGCCAGCACCTGCTCGGTGCGCGCTTCGCGGCTGTCGATCTTGTTGACGACGATCAGCCGGCACAGGCCGCGCGCCTTCGCGAATTCCATCATGCGCTGGGTCATCGGCTCGATGCCGTTCACCGCGCTCACCACGATCACCGCGGTCTCGACCGCCTCGAGGGCGCAGAGACTGCGGCCGAGGAAGTCGGGATACCCCGGCGTGTCGATGATGTTGACCCGCCGCCCCTGGGTCTCGAAGCCGCAGATCGCCGCGTCGAGCGAGTGGAGCAGGTCTTTCTCCTGGGGATCGAAGTCGCAGACCGTCGTGCCGCGGGCCAGCGAGCCCTTGGACCGGATGGCCCCGGACTGCGCGAGCAAGGCTTCGGTCAGCAGCGTCTTGCCCGCGCCGGCCTGGCCCACCAGGGCGATGTTGCGGATGTCCGCCGTCGTGTAGGGCATTGATGCCTCCATTCTCTTTCTAATGCGTCATGAGAGCATACGCCGGCGCCTTTCGGGAGCTAGAGGCGTTTGCCGGGATTGGCTTGCGGCCCGGATCAAGGTAGAAAGCCGGTACTCGTGGCGGCATTTGGGTCGCCCTCCTTGGGGGATGTGGAGAATGACGACGGGCAAGCGAGCTCTGATCGTGGACGACTCGCGCTCGGCGCGGGTGATCCTGAGCCGCATGCTCGAGCAGCACGGGATGGCGGTGGACACCGCCGAGTCCGCGGAGCAGGCGCTGGAGTACCTGCAACAGAACCGGCCCGACGTGATCTTCATGGATCATCTGATGCCGGGCATGGATGGCCTGCAGGCCGTCCAGTTGATCAAGAGCGACGCCCAGACTGCGACGATCCCGTTGATGATGTACACGTCCCAGGAGGGCGAGCTGTACGTCAGCCAGGCCCGGGCGCTCGGCGCCGTGGGCGTGCTGCCGAAGACCGTGCGCCCGGTGGACGTCTCGCGCGTGCTGTACCAGTTGCACTTGCTGCCCGATCGCCGGCAACAGCGCTCGGCATTGTTCGATGCCCGTGCGGCGGCCGCGGCCGCGGCCGCAGCCGCCGCAGGTCAGGCCGTCGACACCACGCTGACGGCCGGTGCCGACCTCGCCAGTGAGGGTGAGTCGCTGGTTGCGGCCGAGGCGGGCGATGCGGCTGTCGCGGCGGCTGCAGCGAGTCCGCTGGGCACGCCGGGCGCGTGGGCGGTCCCGCCGGCGGTCCTCTCCGAGCTGCAGAGTGGCATGCGCCAGTCGATCCAGCAGCTCGTCAAGGACCAGCTCGCGGAACAGCGGCGATTCATGCTGGCGACCTTCGAGGCGTTCGCCCGGCGGATGAGCAGCGAGATCAAGGAGATGACCCGGGAGGCGGCGCCGCCGGCGGTCGAACCACTACCGCCCTCGCCGGCCGGCATTCCCTGGTGGCCCGTCGCGCTGACGGCCCTGCTCGCCGTCGTGCCATCCGCCATCCTCGGGTTTCTCTATTGGCAGTCGATCGGCACCAGCGCGGCGCTGGCCAGCAGCCTGGCGGAGACGAAAACGCAGCTGGCGAGTGCGGAAGCCGCCGCTCTTGCCGCGGCGGCGCCCGTCGGGGACAACGATGCGATCGACGCTGACGGCGTGGGCTCGTCACCACCTTCCGGACCGTTCGCGGTCGAATACGTGTCCTACGGAGAAACGCCGTTGGCCGAGGCCCGGCTCGATCGCCTGCGCGGCCTCGCGGCCACGCTCGAGGCACAGGGTTTCCGCGGCAGCATCGTCGTGGAGAGCTACGTCGGGGACTTCTGCCTGACGGGCAGTGCGGGCGAGGGCTTCGCGGTGGCCGATGCCGCGCTCCCTTCGCAGCGCTGCGACCTGGTCGGCAATCCGTTCGAGGACGCCATCTCGCCGGCGCAGCGCCAGTCGGTCGATTTCGCGAACTTCGCCGCGACGCTGCGTCAGCGCACCGGCGGCGCGATCGTCGTCGAGGCGGTCAGCGCCGGACGGCGCAATCCGGTCGAGTATCCCGAGCAGCGGGAGGACAGCACGGCCGGCGAGTGGAACGCCGTCGCGGCCCAGAACAACCGCGTCGAGTTCCGGTTGGTCCCCGCGTCTTGACGGAGGAATTCCGGCCGCCGGCGTGGCTCGGCAACCCGCACGTCCAATCGATCTTTCCGAGCTTGCCGTTCCGGCGCCCCGGCGTGGAGCGGCGTTGCCGCAGCCTGCTGGCCGCCTCCCGGGATGAGATCCTCGAATGCGGCGAGGGCGTGCGATTGCTTGCGAAGCGTGCCACTCAGCAGAGCCGCAATCGACCTGCCGCCTCGCGCATCGTGGTGCTGTTGCACGGGTGGGAGGGCAGCTCGGAGTCCCTTTACATTCTTTCGCTCGGACAGGCCCTGTGGGAACGGGGTTTCGAGGTCGTGCGCCTCAACCTGCGCGACCACGGCGACAGTCATCACCTCAATCCGGAAATCTTCCACTCTTGCCGGATCCGCGAGGTCGTCGGCGCCGCCCAGCGGTTGCAGCAGCTCGAGCCGGCGCAGGCGGTGAACCTGGTGGGGTTCTCGCTCGGCGGCAATTTCTGCCTGCGCGTCGGCGCGCGGGCTGCGGAGGCGGGACTGCGGCTCGAGCAGGTCGTCGCGGTCTGTCCGGTCATCGATCCGGAGCACACGCTGGTGCGGCTCGAGCGCGGCTGGGCTCTGTACCGCCAGTACTTCGTCTGGAAGTGGCGGCGCTCGCTGCGGCGCAAACAGGCGGCCTGGCCGCAGCTCTACGACCTGAGCGAGGCGCTCGAGCTCGACAATCTGACGGACATGACCGATCACCTGGTGTGCAAGTACGGCGGCTACCCGTCACTGGAGGAATACCTCCACGGCTACGCGATCGTCGATGATGCCCTCGCGAGCCTGGTGCATCCGACGCGCATCATCTCGGCCGCAGACGATCCGATCATTCCGGCCGCCGATCTCGCCCGGCTGGCCCGGCCGCCGGTGTTGTCGATCACCTGCACCGCGCTCGGCGGACACTGTGGTTTCTATGACGGGCGAGGCGGGCTCACGTGGATCGAGCGTGAGGTGCTCGCGACGGTGAGCAGGCCGCAGCAGTAGCAGCCGTACTTCGGCGAGTTCCGGAAGTTTTTCCCGCTCCCTGTCGACGGCCGCCGCGAGGGCGCAGGACCGAGGCGGCCGCGGTCGTCCCTTTGCGGCGGGCACATGTCGCCTTGGGACCGCCCGAGCAAGGTTCGCCGAAAACGCGCCCGGTTCCTCCGGGCGTGTTTTCGAAGCGACGGAGACCGGGAGCGGGAAAAACTTCCGGAACTCGCCGAAGTACGGCGGAGGCTGCTACGCGACGGCACCGCGGCGCGCCATCTCAGCGCGCCAGCGCGAGAAGCGAGCCGCGAGCGCGGCATTGCCGGACGGCGTGAACACGCGCTCGATCGGCAACGGCTGCCAGGACGCGGGTCGTCCTGCTGCGAGGAAAGCCACGCCGCGCGCAGTGGCCTCGGCCACCGCGTAACGCTCGATGGGCAGGCCGCTCAGGTCCGCGAGGCTGCGACACAACACATCGCTGCGCGACAGCCCGCCGGAAACCCGGATGCGCTGCAGAGGGGCCGAACGGCGCAGCGAACCGAGATTCACGCAGAGCAGGAACGCAACGCTTTCGAGGACGGCGGCCAACCGGGCGGCGTCGTCGCCGTCGCCGACGAACTCGATCGGGAAGTCGGGCTGCCAGAACGGCGATCCGAGGCCGCCGACGCCGTTCATGAACAGCGGCAGGTCGTGCGAACTCGACTGCGCCGGCGGGGGCGCCGCCAGGGCGCGGTCGACGTCGAGACCGACCCGGCTGCGCAGCCACTCGATGGCACTCCCGGCGCCGTTCACCGTGCCTTCATGACTGCGCATTGCGGTGGTGCCATCGGAGCACAGCACGCTGCGCAGCAGTCCATCCGGCAGCGGCGCTTCAGGCGGCGCCACGCGCTGCACGAATGCGCCGGTGCCGATGTTGATCATCGCGATCGAGGGATCGGGCGTGCCGAACGCGAACGCTGCGGCGGACTGGTCACCCGTGCAGGCCTCGAGCGGAATGCGCCGTTCCCCGAGAACCAGCGGGCCGTAGTGATGCCAGGTCGGCACGCACACCGGCAGTTGCTCGCGCGAAAAATCGAACAAGCCCAGCAGTTCGGCAGACCAGTCGAGCGTCGTCGGATCGAACAACAGCGTCCGCGAGGCGTTGGCCGGATCCACGACGGCCGACCGCTCGTGCACCAGCCCCTGCACGAGAAAGCTCGATAACGGACCGAGGGCCACGTCATGCGCTGCGGCGGCGTGCTGCACGGCGCTGACGTGGTCGAGGCACCAGCGCAGCTTGCTCGCGCCGTAATGCGGCGACAGGGGCAGGCCCGTGATCTCGCGCACCCGGCCGGCGAGATGCCGCATGCGCTCGAGCAGGACGGCGTTGCGGCGATCCTGCCAGGAAATCGCTTCCGTCAGCGCGCGGCCGGTGCTGCGCTCCCAGCAGACGATCGTCGAGCGTTGCGTCGCGAGCCCCGCGCCGCGGATCGTTACGTCCCGGGCCGCCTCGGCATCGCAAGCGTCCAGCGCGGCCGTGCGCAGCGATTGCAGCAGCTCCCAGGGCTCCTGCTCGACGCGGTCATTCCCCTCGCGAAGCGAGCCGACCGGCACGTGGGCCGAGGCGATCGGCGCGCCGAGCGCGTCGAACAGAACCGCGCGGCTCGAGTGGCTGCCCTGGTCGAGCGCCAGCGTGCAGCCCGCCTCCTGCGGCGCACCTTGGGAACTCATCGATCACCAGGATCGCGCCAGGGGAGCGCGGTTATCACTGCCGGCGCCCCTCCTCATAGGCGCTGAGCAGCTCGCGCACGGTCATCGACTCGACGAACTTCGCGCCTCGCTGCTGGCAAGTCCGCGCGGTTTCCAGGTCGCGGACCTCGTACACCGCCCAGGCCCAGGGGCCGGGCCACAACGGTTCGCCGTTGTCCGGCAGCCGCTCGAGGTTGACGAACAGGAACTCGGGCGCCAGCGCGGCCGCCTCGGCGCACGCCGCGTCATCGTATTCGCTCAGCACCCAGCCGATCCGCGCGCCCGTCGCCATGCGCAGGATCTTGATCGTCGGCAGGTCGAACGAGATCAGCACGCAGCGGTTCAGCACGGGTCGCAGCACGTCCGTCACGCGTCGCAGCACCGTTTCGCGCCCGAACTTGCGGAGGCTCGATCGCTTGATTTCGACAAACGCGGTCACGTCGTCCCAGCCTGCGAGCGCATCGGCCACCTGGGCGAGCGAAGGCGGGCACGTGAAGGCGTGCTTGTGGCCGAGCCGAGCCGTCTCGCCGACCGGAATCTCAGACAGGTCCGACCAGGTGAGGTCGTGGACGCTCTCCGGCCGCCCGGCGACGCGCGCGAGATCGGCGTCATGGAACACAACGGGCACGTGGTCGCCGGTCAGTTGCACGTCGAACTCGACGTAGCGGATGCCGAGTTGCACCGCAGACTCGAGCGCCGGCAGCGTGTTCTCCGGAAACTCCGCGGCATTGCCGCGATGGGCGATGATTTCGGGCAGGGCATGGCTCGGATGCATCGGTCGCCTCGGCGCTGAACGTCGGCTGCGAAGTTTACTTAACGCCGGGTCTCGCGACCGTGCAATCGAATGCGATGAGCCCGATCCGACTCGCCGACGGCATCACGAAGCGACGTCGAGCGGCGCCCGGGTGACGGAAATCGTCACTTGGCCGCATCCCGCGGGGTGCCATAAGTCCTTGAATGACGTGGCGATCGCGGTTGGCACGCGGCTTGCTTCGGTTCTCGACAGCCGCCGCAGGAGGCCTCGAGGTCCGTCATGCAGTCCGAAGTGATCGCGCTACTGTTTCCCGCATCGAGTTCGCCAGCCGAGGGCACGACACCACTCGTGACGGCACTGCTGCGCGACGCCGAAGGGCTCATGGAGCTGCGCCACCTGCGACCGGACAAGGCCCTGCTGCGCCAGGCGCGGCTCGCCGGCCGTCTAAACTGCGGCACGCCCATCGTCGATCCGCTCACGCGCGAAGTGATCGGCTACGAAATCGATCCGATCGCCCTGCCCGCCGCCTGAGGCCTGCCGCGACCGACCGGCAGGCTGCGATATAGTCCCGCCATGAAGTCAGGGCGGGCCGGCAAGGAACGCAGTCAACCGATGATGTTCGGCGGCGTGCGCCGCCGTTTACGCCGTTTGCGATCCGAACGCGGCGCGACGGCGCCGATCCTCGTCCTCAAGACATCCACGCCGCCCGAGGTCGCGCTGGCGCTGCGCGCGGGTGCCGTGCTGGTGCTGATCGGCGCGGTGTTCACCGTGTTCCTGCTCGACCGCGGCGGACTGACGGATAACCTCGACGGGCACGTCTCGGTCGCAGACGTCCTTTATTTCACGATGATCACGATCACGACGGTCGGCTACGGCGACATCGTTCCCGTCTCCGACCAGGCGCGGCTCATCGACGCGTTCTTCGTCACGCCGGTGCGGATCTTCGTCTGGTTCATCTTCCTGGGCACGGCCTACCAGTTCATCATCAAGCGGCTCGTCGAGGAGTGGCGCATGACGCGTTTGCAGCAGGAGTTGCAGGACCACGTGGTCCTGTGCGGTTATGGCGACAGCGGCTCGGTTGCCGCCGGCGAACTTCTGCACCGTGGCTGGTCGCCGCAGAAGATCGTGGTCATCGACTCCCGCCGCGACGAAGTCGGCCGGGCGGCCGATCGCGGCTTCATCGGCCTGCACGGCAGCGCGTCGAGCGAGGAACTGTTGCAGGTCGCCGCCGTGCCGCGCGCGCGGGCAGTGATCGTCAGCGTCGGGCGCGACGACACCACGGTGCTCGTGGTGCTGACCATCCGCGAGATCGCCCGGCAGGTGCGGATCATCGCCCGCGTCGGTGAGCAGGAGAATGTGAAGCTGGTGCGTGCGAGCGGTGCGGACGTGATCGTCTCGCCGCCGCAATTCGGCGGCTGCCTGATGGCGGACGCGGTCCAGAGCGACGGCACGGTGGGATTCATCTCCGAGATGCTGTCCTTCCATGGCGAGTACCAGCTGCAGGAGCGGGCACCGCGACCCGAGGAACTCGGCCGTGCCGCGCGCGAACTCGAAGGCTCGCTGGTGGTCGAGGTGCTGCGTGGCGGCCGGCGGATCGGCGGCTGGGCGGATGCCCGGCTGGTCATCCAGGCTGGCGACCGGCTGCTGGTGATCGACTCCGACGCGGTGCTCAGCGCCTCGGCCTAGATCGGATAGACGCGCGCGAGCTCGATCGAGAACGCGATGATCATCAGGATCACGAGCGGGCCGCCGACCCGCACGAAGTCACCGAACACGTAGCCGCCCGGCTGCATGATCAGGACGTTGGTCTGGTAACCCATCGGCGTCGCGAAGGACAGGTTGCAGCCGACGATCGCCGCGAGTACGAACGGCTCGGGCGGCGCCCCGATCTGCGCCGCGATCGCGAGCGCCACCGGCGTGCCGACGGCGGCCGCAGCGTTGTTCGAAACGAAGTTCGTCAGGATGCCGAGGAAGATCATTACGGCGGCCAGCACCGCCTGCGGCGAGAGCCCGCTCGCCACGCTCATGAATCCGCTGGCGAGCAGGTCCGCGCCGCCGGTCGCCGTGAGTGATCGTCCGAGCGCGAGGCTCGCGACCACGACCAGGACGACCTCGGCGCTGATGCCGCGGCCGAGGCCCTCGAACTTCAGGCAGCCGGTGAGGATCAGCGCGAGCACGCCGAGCAGCGACGACATCGCGATCGGCAGGATCCGCAAGGCCGCGAGCGTCACGACGGCCGCCATGATCAGGATCGCCAGCGGCGCCTTGCGCGTGCGTGGCAGGTCGAGCGTGCCATCCAGCACCAGCAGGCCGGCCTCGCTCTTGAGCACGGCCGCCCGTTCCGGAGGGCCCTGGATCAGCAGCACGTCGCCGGAACGCAGCTCCCGGTCCGGAATCTCGCCCGCGAGCGACGCTTCGTCCGACGGGCGGTACATCGCGAGGATGACGACGCCGTAGCGCTCCGCGAAGCGCGTCTCGCGCAGGTTGCGATGGTGGAGTGGTGACTCCTCCGTGACCACGACTTCGACCAGTTGCTGGTCCTGCGCCCGCATTGGATGCTGTTCCGGCGGCAGGGTGTCGACGCTGCCTGCGTCGTACAGCGTGGCGCCCAGCGCCTGTTCGTACTCCTTGAGGTACGCGGAGGTGTCGCTCACCAGCAGGCGGTCGCCTTCGAGCAGCACCAGCGCATCGGCCGGCGTGAGCGTCTCGCTGCCGCGCTGCACCCGCTGCACCGTCATCTTGTTGCCCGTCCAGCGCCGGGCGAGGGCGATCGTCTTGCCGCGGGCGCGGCTGCGCGGGGCGACGTACAGGATCGCGGCGAACCTGCGCGGCGCGATGCCGGCGAGCGGGTTGGCGCGCTCCTTGAGCAACCGCGGCGCGACCAGCCAGAGGTAGAGCAGGGCCAGCGCAGCCGGCCCGATCACGAGCGGCGTGAACTCGAACATGTCGATGTGCCGCACGCCGTGGTCGCTCGCCAGCGAGACGATCAGCAGGTTGGTCGAAGTGCCGATCGTCGTCGCCATGCCGCCGATGATCACCGCGAAGTTCATCGGCATCAGCATCCGCGATGGCGAGTGCCCGGCGCGCATCGCGAGCCCGATCACGACCGGCATCAGCACGACGACCACCGGGGTGTCGTTGATGAACGCGCTGATCAGCATCGCGCTCGCGAGAAGGGCAAGCAGCGCGACGTGACGGTTGAAGGCCCAGAGCCGTGCGAGCAGGCGCGCGAGGGGCTCGAGGGCGCCGGTCACCATCAGCGCGCGGCCGAGGATCATCAGGCAGCAGATCGCGACCAGTGCCTCGTGCCCGAAACCGAGGAAGATCTGCCGGATGCCGAGTTCGACGCCGTCCTGCTCGTAGGGGAACAGGTGAAAGCCCAGCGCCAGCCCCGTGATCACGATCAGGCTGGTGACCGGGATCGGGATGCGCTCGCGCGTGAAGAGAAAAAACATCACGACCGTAAATACGAGTACGGCGATGGCGTGCGCGTTGGGGAACAGATTGAGCACCGTCGAAGGTTACAGAAAAAAAAACCCCGCTTGCGCGGGGTCGTCGTCCGTTCGGGGCACTCAGTATTGTTGTTGTGATCTTCTTTTTATCGGTGCCCCTGGCTAGGGTTCAGTTCGTTCTCCCGTCCCTGTTGTCCAGTTCGTTGGTTCCAGTCATCCCCGGCGGAGTCTTCCACTTGCCCGTCTGCTCGTCGGCTGGGACCGCCACTCGTCCCGCTTGGAACATTACGGAGCAATGACCGTGCCATCTCGCGCGAGTATCATCAAAATCAATAAGTTACGATTCGTATCGAAGCTGGAGGTTCGCTCGAGGGTCGGCCGTGCAGCGAACTCGTAAAGAAAGCCGACAGCGGCCGGCGGGACTGTGCCTGACGAATTCAGTGCATTTGGGGACAATGCAAGCCATGACACTTCAATACGGTTCCCGCCGCTGGCAGTCCGGCCAGACCACGCTCGCTTTCCTGGCGCTCGGCCTCGCGCTTGCGATTGGCCTGATCGTTTCGGCCGCGCTCGTCTCGCGCAGCCTCGAGCGGATCAAGCTCGCGGGCGACAAGATCACGGTCAAGGGCTACGCGGAGGAACAGGTCGTCTCCGACGCGGGCACCTGGCGCGGCACCGTCACCGTTCGTGCGGCGGACCTGCAGGCGGGGTATCGGCTGCTGGAGACCGACACGGCGCGCGTGCTGCAATTGCTGGAGTCCGCGGCGGGCTCGGAAGCAGCCGTGGTGGTGTCGCCGGTGGCCGCAAGGCCGCAGTACGAGATCAGCGCCACCGGCGTGCAGACCGGTCGCATCGGCGGCTACGAGCTCGATCGCACGTTCGAGCTCAACTCGAAAGACGTCGCGCTGATCGGCCGCGTCGCCGCAGCCGCCTCTGCGTTGATCAGCGACGGCGTGAGCATCAACTCCTGGCCACCCCAGTATTTCTACGGCGATCTGAATGCGGTCAAGGTGCGACTGATCGGCGCGGCGACCCGCGACGCGCAGCTGCGCGCCGAGCAGTTCGCTTCCGGCAGCGGCGTGACCGTCGGCGCGCTGCGCTCCGCCTCGCAGGGTGTGTTCCAGATCACGCGGCCGAACTCGACCGAGACGGCTGATTACGGCAGCTACGACACGAGTACCGTCGAGAAGGTCGTCAAGGCCGTCGTGACGGTTGAGTACTCTGTCGCGCGCGAGTGACGCTCGGTTCTCCACGGCTGCTTTCGCTTTTGCGTTGCGGGTGGCTGCCGCCTGTCCGGGGCCTGTTTCGAGTCGCTCCTCGGGAATCGCTTGGTCGAAACAGGCCCCGGACAGGCGGCGTCACACGCGGCGCCTGAGCGAGCGGCCGGAGGAACCGGCCACTCGCACGGCGCAGGTAACCTTCACCAGTTGCGGCTTGAAGGGCGTTGGCTACAAATGGCACGACGGGCCGCCTCCTACTGTTTCGGCGGCATGCGGCGTGCGAGTGGCGAGGCAGTTGCCTCGACACTCGCTCAGCCGCGGCGTGTCAGCTGGGGATTCCGGCGTCGTTTCGACCAAGCGATTCCCGAGGAGCGACTCGAAACGACGGCGGAATCCCCAGCCTGCCACGACACAGCGGTGATCAGCGATCGAGGCTGATGAGCTCGTAGTACGTCTGCATGTACCCACCGACCTGGCCCTTCAGGAACAGGAACTCGCCATCGTTGGTGCACCAGACGTCGTACGGCGGGTGCTCCTGAGGCAAGCCGGGTGCCGAGACGTAACGGAAGTGCAGCGCGTCGAATGTGCCAGCCCTCACCGTGACGCGTTCTTCGCCGACGTACTCGATGTGGACGCCGATCCGATAGAGCATCGGGCCGGTGGCGCCGCGATGGTCGGGCGAGGAGAGCAGGAACTCGTCGATGCTCTGGATGCCCGGGCCCTTCGTGCGATCGTACAGGCGCAGGTGCCAGGCGTCGCAGGCGATCGCATGGTTCTGGAAAGTGCGCAGCGGCGGGTTGCGGTGCTCCATGCGCTGCGAGATACGGCCTTCGGTCGCGGTGAACGTCTCGCACTCGGTGTGGCCATGCTGGAACTTGAACCAGCCTGAACCCATGAAGCGATCGCCGACCGTGATCCGCACGAAGCAGTCCATCGGCAGCCAGTGCTCGTCGAGGCTGTAGGTGATGTCGCGCATCACGCTCGGCCGGTCGTCGATCTCGCAGTGCGCGATGATCGTGCGCTGGCCGTCCGAGTGCACATCGATGTGGAAAAATTCGCGGCCTCGCTCCTGCAGGTAGCGATCCGGCTTGTGCGAGAGGTAGGCGATCGTGCCGCGCGCGCTGCGGTGGTCGCGCTGCAGGACGGAGGGCGCAGCGGTCTCGGTCATCTCGGGTCGCTTCCTAGAACGCGTTGATGCCGGTCAGCTCGCGGCCGATCGTCAGCTGGTGAATGGTTTCCGTACCCTCGTACGTGATCACGCTCTCGAGGTTGAGCGCGTGGCGGATCGGCACGTACTCGGCGCTGATGCCGGCGCCGCCGAGGATGTCGCGCGCATCGCGCGCCACGTCGAGGGCCATGCGGCAGTTGTTCCACTTCGCGAGCGAGACCTGCGACGGCGACATCGTGCCCGCATCCTTGAGCCGGCCGAGCTGCAGCGAAAGCAGTTGCGCGGTCGTGATCCTGCGCGCCATCTCGGCGAGCCGGATCTGGATCGCCTGTGTCGCGGCGAGCGGTCGGCCGAACAGGATCCGTGTCTGCGAATAATCCAGGACCTGCGCGAGGCAGGCCTGCGCCGCGCCGATCACGCCCCAGGTGATGCCGTAGCGCGCCTGGGTCAGGCACGAGAGCGGCGCCTTGATGCCGACCGTGCTGCCGGGCAGCATGTTTTCCGCGGGCACGACGACGTCCTCGAGGAAAATTGCTCCCGTGATCGAGGCGCGCAGCGAGAACTTTTTTTCGATTTCCGGCGCGGCGAGGCCCTTCGTGCCTTTCTCGACGAGGAAGCCGCGGATGCCTTCCTCGGTCCTGGCCCAGATGACGAACAGGTCCGCGAGCGGCGAGTTCGTGATCCACATCTTGGCGCCGTTCAGCACCCAGTCGCGGCCGCGTCGCTTCGCGTGGGTCTTCATGTTGGCGGGATCGGAGCCGCCGTGCGGCTCGGTCAGGCCGAAGCAGCCGATCACCTCGCCCGTGGCCATGCGCGGCAGCCACTGCTGCTTCTGCTCCTCGCTGCCGTAGGTGTAGATCGGGTACATGCACAGGCTCGACTGCACCGAGACGAAACTGCGCAGGCCCGAGTCGCCGCGTTCGAGTTCCTGGCAAATCAGGCCATAGCTCACGCTGTTCATGCCCGCGCAGCCGTAGCCCTCGAGCGAGCTGCCGAACAGGCCGAGCCCGGCGAGTTCGGCCACCAGCTCCTGCGGGAACGTGTGGTTCTCGAAGTGGTGCTGGATGATGGGCAGCACCTTCCCGTCCACCATGCGCGCGACGGAATCCTGCACCATGCGCTCTTCATCCGACAGCAGGCCGCGGACGTCGTAGAGATCGAGGGGGTTCAGGGCCCGCGAGGACGTCTTCCCGGGCTGCAGGTCGGCAAGTGAGGTGGCCACGGCTGGGCTCCCATTCGATGAGGGCAGAATAGCCCAGGTATTCTCGGTAAACGCGTCCGCATCCGCAAAGGAAAACGGGCCACCCGAGGGTGGCCCGTCGTGGCTGGAACGCGAGGTGCGTGGATCAGCCGGCGGTCATGCCGAGCGCGGCCAGCGCCGCGTCCGCCTTTTCCTTCACCTGCCGCGCGGCCGTGACGGCGGCTTCCACGTTCCCGGAAGCCTGTGCCGTGGTGGCCTGGTCCCAAAGGGTCTTGGCATCTGCGAGGCCGGTCTTCACCGACTCGAAGGTCGCCGCGTCGAGGTTGGCGGGCAGCTTCTTCGACTTCGACAGGATGTTGACGCGGCTCTCGATCGCCGCGACCGCCGCCGGCAGCGTGCCGGAGAGCGCGGTCCACTCAGCGTTCATTGCCTCGAGCGCGGCTGCCTTCGCGGCCTCCGCGGCCTCTCGCGCCGACGCAGCAGCGCCCGCGAGGCTCTGCGCCTGCGTGAGCAGCGCGGGAGCCGCTGCGATCACGCCCTTGTAGTCCTTCTTGTCGAACTTGGCCTTCAGGTCTGCCAATTGGCCGGTGACGGCCTGCAGCTGGTCGGGGATGTACTGCGCCGCATCCGGGCCGGCAGCCGCGATCGCGGCTTCGACGTCGGCGATGGCCTTCTGGGCGGGCTCCATCTGGTTCGCGCAGCCGACCACCAGCAGTGCGGCGAGCGCCATGGACAGGAAACCAGTGAACAGCGAACGGGATTTCATCGAAAGCTCCTTTTTGCGAAATAGGGGATAGCGAACGGGCCGATGCGGATCAGGGGATCCGCAGTTTCTGGCCGACCTGGATCTTGTCCGGGTCGGACAGCACGTCCTGGTTGGCCTTGAAGATCTCCGGGTACAGGTTGCCGTCCCCGTAGTGCTCCTTGGCGATCTTCCACAGAGTGTCACCCTTCTTCACTTCGTACCATTGTGTGTAAGGGTTCTCGCCGGTCGCTGCAGGCTCAGCTGCAGCTGGCTTGGCCGGTGCAGCAGGCTTTGATGCGGCGTCGCTGGCGGCCGGCGTTCCCCACGCTGGCAGGCCGGGGTTGGTCTTCTTGTCCACCATGGTGATCTCCTTCGATGGCTCGAGCTTTGGGAAGAAGGCATTTTACGCCGTCTGGATCCAAACCGGGTCTTCGGCCGATCCGTGAGATGGATGCCATGCGCTGCGCCTATCACACCGACTACTTCCTGCCGCTGCCACCGGGTCACCCCTTCCCGATGGCGAAGTATCCGCTGCTCCGCGCACGCCTGCTGCGCGACGGCGTGATCGCGACCGAGGACCTGATCCGGCCGGTCGAGGCGAACATCGACAGCCTGAGGCTGGTGCACACGTTCGAGTACCTGGATCGGCTCGCGGCCGGTGCGCTCGACGCCGCGGCGGTCCGCAAGCTCGGCGTGCCCTGGTCCCCCGCGCTCTGGCGGCGGTCACGGCTCGCCGCCCAGGGCACGCTCGAGGCCGCGCGAGCGGCGCTCGAGGACGGGTTGGCCGGCAACCTCGCGGGCGGCACCCACCACGCGTTTCCGTCCCATGGCGAAGGGTTCTGTGTGCTCAATGACGTGGCGATTGCGATCCGCGTGCTGCAACGTGAGGGCAGGATTCACAGGGCACTGGTGATCGACCTCGACGTGCACCAGGGCAATGGCACGGCCGCGATTTTCGAGGGCGACGCGGGCGTCTTTACGTTCTCCATGCACGGCGAGCGCAACTACCCGACTCGCAAGATGCGCTCGACGCTGGACGTCGGGCTCCCGGACGGCGTGGGCGACGATGAGTACCTCGAACTGCTCGAGCAGAATCTCGCGGGAATTCTCGCGAGCTTCCCCGCGGACTTCGTCTTCTACCTCGCCGGTGTCGATATCGTGCAGGGGGATCGGTACGGGCGCCTCGCGCTCACAGACATGGGTCTGCGGCGGCGCGAGCGCCATGTACTCGAAACCTGCCGCCGGGCCGGTCTCCCGGTCGCGATCACGATCGCCGGCGGGTACGCCGCCACGCCGGAACGGACCGCCGAACTGCACGCGATCGTGTTCGAGGAGGCCCGCGCGCAGTTCGGCTAGACTGCCGATCCTGCCGTGAAGGCTCCGGGGCGCTGAAGGGTCGAGTCAACCTTTACGGATCCAGCGCGTTGTCCGCGGCATGCGAGCCTGCCGTCCTTGCTGCGGCCTGTCGTCGGGGCGATCATGCATTTCCCCGCAGTTTCGAACACCGGTCCGAGCCGATGACTCGGCCGTCCACAAGGAGTAACCAACAGATGAAGTCTCGGAAAATGGGCCTGCTGGTCGCAATCGCAGCCTCCGTCTCGCTCGCGGGCTGCGCTGCGATGGAGGATTTTGCGACGAATCCGGACAAGGCCAAGACGCGCTCCGGCGCAGGTTACGGCGCCGCAGCCGGCGCGGTCGTCGGCCTGCTCACGGCTGGCAACAACCCGTTCAAGTCCGCGATGATTGGCGCGGCTGCAGGTGCCCTGGTGGGCGGCGCGGCCGGCAACTACATGGACAAGCAGGAAGCGAAGCTGCGCCAGCAGATGGCCGGTACGGGCGTCGACGTCGTCCGCAAGGGCGACAACATCACGCTGGACATGCCGGGCAACGTGACGTTCGCGTTCGACAGCTCGGACGTCAACTCGCAGTTCTATCCGGTCCTCGACAAGGTGGCGCAGACGCTGGTCGAATTCGACAAGACCGTGATCGAGGTCGCCGGACACACCGACAGCGTCGGTTCGGATTCCTACAACCAGCAGCTCTCGGAGCGGCGGGCGAATAGCGTGGCAGGGCAGCTGTCGAGGCGCGGCGTCCCGGCGTCACGCGTGGTGACGGTCGGCGCCGGCGAAATGCATCCGGTCGCTTCGAACGAGACCGAAGATGGACGCGCTCAGAATCGACGCGTCGAGATCACGATCGTGCCGGTGACGGAAGAGGGCGTGCAGAAGGCCAAGCAGGGCTGAGGGATTTTCAGCCAGCCACGAGCTTGCGCAGCTTCTTGATCGCGTTCGCCTCGATCTGGCGGATGCGCTCGGCCGAGACGCCGTACTCGTCGGCCAGCTCGTGCAGCGTGGCCTTCTGGTCGGTCATCCAGCGGGCCCGCAGCACGGCCTGGCTGCGCGCATCGAGCTGGGACATCGCGTGGGCGACCTTGTCCGTCACGTCGTCGTCCCACTCGGCGCGCTCCACCGCGATCGCGGGATCCGCGTCCGGGGCCGGCAGGTAGGCGGACGGCGAGTAGGTTTCGTCTTCCTCGTCAGCGTCTGGCGCAGGATCGTACGACAGGTCGCGCGAGGCGAGCCGCCGTTCCATCTCCGTGACTTCCGCCGCGCTGACACCGAGGTCGCGGGCGACGGCCTGGGTCTCATCGGCGGTGAGCCAACCGAGGCTGCGCTTGTACTTGCGCAGGTTGAAGAACAGCTTGCGCTGCGCCTTGGTCGTCGCGATCTTCACCAGCCGCCAGTTGCGCAGCACGTATTCGTGGATTTCGGCGCGGATCCAATGCACGGCGAACGACACCAGCCGCACGCCGACCGCCGGGTCGAACCGCTTGACCGCCTTCATCAGGCCGACGTTGCCCTCCTGGACGAGGTCGCCCAGCGGCAGTCCGTAACCGTTGTAGCCCCGCGCGATGTGCACCACGAATCGCAGGTGCGACAGCACGAGCTGACGCGCCGCATTCAGGTCGTTGTCGCGGTGGAAGCGGGTGGCCAGCTCCGTTTCGTCCTCGCGGCTCAGCACCGGGATGCGGCTCACGGCATCGACGTACGCGTCGAAGCTGCCGATCGGGCCGACAAGCGCGAGTTCTGCAGGGCTACGGGGTACGAGGGCGGCAGTGGTCATGTGTGGCGGAAACTCCTCAATCAGCGACTCTAAATATTAGCAGTCCCCCGATTAGAGTGCTAAGAACTCGCGAAGTTCAGCCGAGATGCGTTGGCTATAAGCGCCAACAAGGCTATATAAATCAATGAGTTGTTATCAGTTTCAGGCGGTTGACGACGCACGCTCGGAGCGCCACGTTCCCTATCCGCTATCCGCTATCCGCTATCCGCTATCCCCTATCCCCTCACTTCGGCTCGATCCCTCGCAGCTCCCGGGTCGCCGCAATGAACGACCCCAGCCAGCCGAGCACGACGCCGCCCAGCAGCAGCACACCCGTGCCCTCGAGCCCGAGCCCGTCCAGCTCGAACGTGCTGCCGTACAGGCCGGCGATGCGCTGCACCGGGTCACCCAGCACCGAAATCACGATGTTGACGATGAGCCACGCGATCAAGGCGCCGCCGAGCCCGTACCAGACTCCGCTGTAGAGGAAGGGGCGGCGCACGAACGCATCGCTGCCGCCCACGAGCTTCGTCACCTCGATTTCGTCGCGCCGGTTCTCGATGTCGAGGCGGATCGTGTTGCCGACGATCACCAGGATGCCGAGCGCGAACAGCCCCGCGGCCAGCAGCACGACGCGGCGCACTACGTCGAGAATCGCGTTGAAGCGGCTGACCCAGGCCGTGTCGAGCTGGACGAGATCCACGTGGTCGATCTTGCGCAGTTCCTCGGTCAAGCCTTCCACCTGCGACGCCTCGCGAAACTCCGCGGCTGGCCGCACGACCAGCGCGTGCGGCAGCGGATTGTCCTTGAGCGCGTCGAGCGCCTCGCCGAACCCGGAATTGCGGCGGAACTCCTCGAGCGCGTCATCGGCCTCGACGAGCTTCACGTCCTCGACGTCGCGCCGCTTGCGGACGCGCTCGGCCGCCTGCCTGGCCTGCTCGAGTGTCGCCGCGGGCTTCATGTACACGGAGATGTCGAGCGCATTGCTCCAGCCGCCGCTGGCGGCGCGCACGTTCTGGACGAGGACGTGCAGGCACGCCGGCAGCGCGAGCGCGATGCCGATCACCAGCACCGTCAGCAGCGTCGAGAACGGATGCTGCCACAGCCGGCCGAGCGAGCCGACGAAGGTCTGCACGTGACGCTCGAGCCACTGCTTCATGACCGGTCCGCGATGATGGAGGGGAGGTCGGGCATCGCGTCGGCCTGGGCGACCGCACGCCCGCCCTCGAGGATTACGCGGCGCACGCCATAGCGCTCGATCAGGCTTACGTCGTGGCTCGCGATCAGCACCGTGACGCCGACTTCGTTGAACCGCTTGAAGATGTTCATGATCTCGAGCGACAGGTCCGGGTCGAGATTGCCGGTCGGCTCGTCGGCGATCAGCAGCGCCGGCTTGGCGATGATCGCGCGCGCGATGCCGACACGCTGCTGTTCGCCGGTCGAGAGCTCGATCGGACGGTTGCGCTCGCGGCCGAGCAGGCCCACCTGGTCGAGTGCGGCGCGCACCCGCCTGCCGATCTCCTTCTCGGGCACACCGGCGATCACGAGCGGCAGGCCGACGTTGTCGTAGACCGGGCGGTCCATCAGCAGCTTGTGGTCCTGGAACACGACGCCGATCTGGCGGCGGAACGGCGCGATCTTCGCGCGCGGCACCGTGGACGTGTTCTGCCCGTTCACCACCAGCGTGCCGCGCGACGGCCGCTCGATCAGCGCGATCAGCTTGAGCAGCGTGCTCTTGCCGGCGCCCGAGTGTCCGGTCAGGAACGCCATTTCGCCGCGGCCGATCTCGAGCGTGAGGTCGCACAGTGCCTCGCGCCCGTTCGGGTAGCGCTTCCAGACGTGGTCGAAGCGAATCATTCGGCCTCGTTGCCGCCGCGGGGCGGCGCCAGCACGGCGTCGACGAAGGTCTCGGCGTCGAACACGCCGAAATCCTCGGCGGTCTCGCCGATGCCGACGAAGCGGAGCGGGATTTTCAGGCGATCCGCGATCGCGAGCACGATGCCGCCCTTCGCGGTGCCGTCGAGCTTGGTCAGCACCAGTCCCGTGACGCCGAGCGCCTGGTGGAACTGCTGTGCCTGGGTGAGCGCGTTCTGCCCCTGGCCCGCGTCGAGCACCAGCAGCACCTCGTGCGGCGCCGACGGGTCGAGCCGACCGAGCACGCGCTTCACTTTCTTGAGTTCCTCCATCAGGTTGCTCTGCGTGTGGAGGCGGCCCGCCGTGTCGGCGATCAGCACGTCCGCGCCGCGCGCCTGTGCGGATTGCAGCGCGTCGAAGATCACGGCCGCCGGATCGGCGCCCGCACCCTGTGCGATCACCGGCACCGAGTTGCGTTCGCCCCAGATCTGCAACTGCTCGATCGCGGCGGCGCGGAACGTGTCTCCGGCTGCCAGCACGACCTTGTGTCCTTCCGACGTCAGTCGCCGGGCCAGCTTGCCGATCGTCGTGGTCTTGCCGGACCCGTTGACGCCGACGACGAGGATCACGAACGGCTGCTTCGAGCCGTCCACGACCAGAGGCTGGCTCACCGGGCCGACGATGCCGAGCATCGATCGGCGCAGCGCGCCGAGCAGGGACTCGAGGTTGCCGAGTTCCTTGCGTGCCACCTGGCCGCGCAGGCTGCCGACGACCTTCTCGGTGGTCTCGATGCCGACGTCGGCGCCGATCAGCCGTGTCTCGATCTCGTCAAGGACCGCGTCGTCGATCTTGCCGCCGGGCAGCAGGTTCGCGAGGTCGTAGGTGAGCCACGAGTCGCCACGGTTCAGTTTCGCGCGCAGGCGCGCGATGAACCCGGGCGACTTCTCGGTCGGCTCGGGCGCCGCATCATCGGCCTTCTTCGACCTGAAATTGAACAGTCCCATGGCTCGGATCGACGGGGAGGAGCGGGGATTGTAACGGAACATGACCAGGGGACAGTCCCCGCTGGGGACGGTCCCAAAAAGAAGGGCGGGTATTGCTACCCGCCCTTCGCTGGCATCAAGCCTGAAAGATCGATTACGGCTGGATCACCGCGGGGTTCGTGATGACTACGAACGGCCCGCCGGGCTGCACGGCCGAGACGGCGAACAGCACGGCCTGCCGCTGCATCTCGGTCGTCGCCGCGAGGCTCACCGACGGGTCGAACAGCGATCCATGATAACCAGCCGAAAATGCCGTGTAGCCGCCGGTTCCCATGCCGACTGCCGTCGGTCCGAGGGTCGAGATCTTCCTGAGGGCGCCCGCCGTGATCAGGCGGTCCGTGGCGCTGTTCGGGACGACCGTATCGCCCAAGATCTTGTGGAGATGCAACGGCACGACCGATTGCGCGTCGAAGATGTGGTTGATCGGGTCGCCCGGGTCCAGGACGGTCTGTACCTCCCGGAAGAAGTTATTGAACAGCGCCGAATTCGGCGGGGCACTCAAACCACTTGCTGCGAAAGTGCCGCTGACCGAGCCGGCGATTCCAGGGCCGAACCTGGGCGAATCGAGCAGCAGCCGCGTGATCACGCCACCCGGGGCGGACAACGTTGCCGTGCGTGTGTCGTCGGCAAAATGAACGTGCGAACCGCCGACGATCGCGCCCAGCGAGAGGCCAACAAAGTGAATTCGAGTCGGATCGATGTCCGACGCCCCATCACCCGTCACGTCGAGGTTCGCGACGGACTTCGTGAACACGATCAGGTCGGCCTCGCCTTGGCGCAGCGTGTCGCGGCCCGTGAGCGGGCTCGTCACGAGGATGGACAAGGCGTGCGTGCCGGAGGCGTCGATCTGGCCGTCTGGGCCGGTCGCGCCCGTCGTGTTGTTGACGAGGTCCACGTTGAACGTGCGTTCGTTCGGCGCCTGGTAGAAAGGATTCGCTGTGTTGGTGATCCCGTGCAGCGGCAGGTCGATCGAGGCGACGATGAAGCAGGCTTCTGCAAACGATTCAGCCATCACCAATACGTCCGTGCGATTGCCACCGAGCCCGTGCTGGACAATCGCCACGGGCCAGCCGGCCGCGGGCTTCGGGCAGCCGGCGCCGGCGTTTGCCGTCGCGTTCGGTACCGTAACCAGCAGCGGAATCGACAGCGTCGCCCGCGTGGCCGGGATCGGATTGAAGCGCGTGACGAAACGGCTCGTCTGGTCATACGGTGCGGGCGGCGGGCCGGCCGCCAGCCAGAACGTCGTCAGGATCCCGCGATCGTTTGGGTTCGCGGCCGGAGCGAGGTAGTAGGGCACCTGCGTCGTACCGACGTACAGGTTCGCCTTGCCGGGCAAGGCTGCAATCACCTGCTGCGTGGTCAGCCCGGTGGGCTGCACGGCGATCGGCTGCGCCGGCACGATCTGCGCCAGAGCTCTAAAGCTGTCCTCGACGGACTGCGTGCTGAAGCTCCAGCTCAGCGCGACCGAGGCGGGGTCGACCCCCACGGCTGCGCCAATGAGAAGCTGCCCCTTGTAGAGGGGGCACAGCGCAGCGAGGGTAGCGTTTGAGATCGAGCCGCAGCTCGTCGCGTTCTTGATGGTCGCGTAGTCTTCGCTCGGCTGGGCCGGGCGTCCCAGCACGTCCGTGATGCCGTCGGTCAACAGAATGAGGTAGCCGATGTTCGTCAAGCCCGTGCTGGGCTCGAGCGGCTTCAGCGGTGTGATTTCGAGCATCTTGCCCGCGGTTTCCGGGGAGTCCGATACCTCAGCCGTGTAGTCGGTGCCGAAGCGGAGTACACGTCGCACTGGGCTCGTGACGCCCGGCGGAAGCTCGGCACCCGAGGCCGGCGCCTTCGTGGTGTTGCTCAAGTACAGTTCGATCACGCGCACGGTCGAGCCATTGATGGTCTCCGCCCGGATCGGCTGATTGAAGCTCGTGGTGATCTGCGCTGTCGTCGAGAAACCGTCGAGGGTATTGAGCGACGGACCCGTCAGTCGAATCGGCGCAGCGTTCGCTGCGCCCGTGTAGTTCAGAGTGCCATCCGTCGAACCAAGGAAGGCGGGCACGTCCGAAGGGAACGGCAGTTGGCCGGTCGTCAGGCTGAACAACGCATTAAAGGTCCCAGGCAGCTGCGCCGGGAAACGATCGCCGTCCTTAGAAGCTTCGCATCCGCTGAGCGCCACGGCCGCGATTACCGCGAGCGCAGGTGTCAACAGCCGTGTCTTGGCATCGAGCATGTCCGTAATCCCCTCAAAGTGCTCTGCGCGTCTTGCCGCGCATGGTTGAATTTTCCACTAGGGAGCCTACGCTCGCGCGGGGATGCCGCGCAAGAACCCGACACTTCGGAAAATCGCAATGGGTGCGGCGGCCTCCCGTGGCCCGCAAAGATTTGTGCTGCGCATCATTGGCGGCGAGTGGCGCGGCCGGAAGATCCATTTCCCGCCTGTTTCAGCGATCCGGCCGACGCCGGACCGGGTGCGGGAGACCGTTTTCAACTGGCTGCAATCGGCCGTGGCCGGTCGCCGTTGCCTCGATCTTTACGCCGGTAGCGGTGCACTGGGGCTGGAAGCCCTGTCGCGCGGCGCCCGCGAGGTCGTGTTCGTGGACCTCGAGCCGGCCGTGTCCCGGCACCTGGTTGCGACGCTGCAGATGCTCGGCTGCGATCGCGGCCGGGTGGTCCGCTCGGACGCGCGCAGCTTCCTCGCTGGGGCTGCCGAGCCGTTCGACATCATTTTCCTGGATCCGCCCTTCAACGAACCGGTGCTGGCAGAGGCTTGCCGGCGCATCGAGGCGGCGGGATGGCTGGCGCCCGGTGGCCTCGTCTACCTCGAGACGCCCGCGTCCGCCGGTTCGCCCGAGCTCCCGGAGGGCTGGAGCCTGCTGAAGAGCAAGCGAGCCGGGGAGGTGGGCTATCATCTGGCCCGGCGCGAACCCAGCACCGGTCAATAACGAATACGACGACGAGGTCTCATGGGCAGCCGTGCAATGTATCCAGGGACCTTCGATCCCTTCACGAACGGGCACAACGACCTCGTGCGTCGGGCCTGCCGGATCTTCGATCGGGTCGTGGTCGCGATTGCCGCAAACCCCGGCAAGACCCCGCTCTTCACGCTCGAGCAGCGCGTCGACCTGGCACGACGCGTGCTGGCCGACGTGCCGAACGTCGAGGTAAAGGGCTACACCGGCCTGACGGTGGATTTCGCGCGCCAGCAGGGTCTCAATGTGATCATGCGCGGCCTGCGCGCCGTGTCCGATTTCGAGTTCGAGTTCCAGCTCGCGACGATGAGCCGTCACCTGAACGGCGAGGTCGAGACGGTGTTCCTGACGCCGACCGAGCAGTTCAACTTCATTTCGTCGACGCTGATCCGCGAGATCGCGAGCCTCGGCGGCAAGGTCGGCGAGTTCGTGCATCCGATCGTCGCCGAGGCGCTCAAGAACAAGTTCGCGAAATGAGGCTCGTCTGGCGCGTCTGGTTCTGCATTGCGGCGGCGCTGCTGGCGCTGCCGTCGCTCGGCGCGGAGGCGCCCGGCAAGGCGGCCATTGCCAGTGCTCATCCGCTCGCGACGCAAGCGGGCTTCGAGATTCTCGCCCGCGGCGGCAATGCGTTCGATGCAGCGGTCGCCGTCAGCGCCGCGCTGGCGGTCGTCGAACCGAACGGCTCTGGACTGGGCGGCGGCGGCTTCTACCTGCTGCATCGCGCGAGCGATGGCAAGCAGGTCTTCATCGACGCACGCGAAGTGGCCCCGGCCGCGGCCACGCGCGACATGTACCTCGACGCAGCCGGCAATCCGGTCGAAGGGCTTTCCACTCGCAGCGCCAAGGCGGCGGGCATCCCGGGCGAGCCCGCGGGCTGGGACCATCTCGCCCGGAACTACGGCCGACTGCCGCTGGCCGCGAGCCTCGAGCCCGCGATTCGGTTCGCCCGCAAAGGGCATGCGATCAGCGTCGCACGACAAGCTGAGCTCGCGGAGGCGCTCGATTCAGAGGGCCTTCTTGGGCAGGCGCAGAGTGAGTTCGCGCGCATTTATCTGATGGCTGGCAAGGTGCCGTCCGCGGGCCACTGGATGCGACAGCCGGACCTTGCGAAGAGTCTCGACGTGCTGGCCAGGGGTGGGGCCGAGGCATTCTACCGGGGCCCCTTTGCGCGCAAGCTCGTGCAGGGCGTTCAGCGACTCGGCGGCCTCTGGACGGAGGACGATCTCGCCGGCTACCGCGTGGTCGAGCGCGAGCCGATCGTGGCGAACTACCAGGGAGTGCGCATCGTCAGCGCACCACCGCCGTCGTCGGGCGGCGTCTGGCTCGCGAGCGTCCTCAACATCCTTTCCGGATACGACCTCGCCAGTCTCGACGCGGCGACCCGCAAGCATCTCGTCCTCGAGGCCATGCGCCGCGCCCATCGCGACCGGGCGCAGTACTTGGGCGACCCGGCATTCACCGTGGTTCCGGTCGCGCTGCTGACCAGTCCTGATTATGCGGCGGGGCTGCGGGCGTCGATCCGCCCCGACCGGGCGACACCGAGCGATTTGCTTCCGGACTATGCGGGCACGGAGCCGCAGGGCCAACACACGACGCATTTTTCGATCATCGACGCGGACGGTAACCGGGTCGCAGCGAGCATCACGCTGAACGGCTGGTTCGGCACGGGCCTGGTCGTGCCGGGCACGGGCATCCTGCTCAACAACCAGATGGACGACTTTGCGATGAAGGCGGGCGTGCCGAACATGTACGGCCTGGTCGGGGCTTCGGCCAACGCGATCGCCCCCGGCAAGCGGCCGCTGTCGAGCATGTCGCCGACCTTCATCGAAGGCGAGCGGGGCGTCGCGATCCTGGGCTCGCCGGGCGGCAGCTACATCCCGTCGATGGTGCTGCTCGGCCTGATGAACTGGATGGCTGGCGCGGACGCCATGACGATCGTGACTGCGCCTCGACTGCATCACCAGTTCCGCCCGGACTCGGTGTTCGCGGAGCCCGCGGCGTTGAGCCCGGACGAGCAGGCCGGCCTCGTCGGACGGGGACACGCGATCCAGCCCTGGCCAGCGACCATCGGCAACCTGCAGGTCGTCACCTGGGATTTCGACAGCGGGCGCGTCGATGCCGCGTCGGACCCGCGGCGCGCGGGCGGCGCCGCCGTCAGGCAGCCTTCGGAGTGAGCTTGAGTCCCAGCGCCTTCATCACCTTGAGTATCGTGCCGAGGCTTGGATTGCCGTCAGCGGCAAGTGATTTGTAGAGGCCCTCACGTGTGAGTCCCGTCGCCCTGGCGAGTTGCGACATTCCGCGCGCACGGGCGATGTCGCCGAGCGCGGCGGCGATGAATGCAGGGTCATCCCCGCCTTCCTCCATGCACGCCTCGAGATAGGCCGCGATTTGCGCCTTCGTCCTGAGATGATCCGCCGCGTCCCAGCGGGAGAACTTTTCCTTCGATGCAGGCCGCGGTGATTTCACTGCACGCTTGCCGACCATGTTTGCTCACGTCCATTCATTGCATATTTCCCTGGCACGAACGATATCGGATTGCTGGCTGCGTTTGTCACCGCCGCACAGGAGTAGCACCACTCGTGCGCCGCGTTGTGTGAAATACACGCGGTATCCGGGGCCATAATCGATCCGCAATTCACTGATGTTGCCACCGAGCCGTTTCACGTCACCCATGTTGCCGAGCGAAATGCGGCGGATACGGGCATCGATTCGCGCCTTCGCGTTGCGATCGCGCAGCTTCTCGAACCACCTTCGGTAGGTGGAGGATTGCAGGATTTCAAGCAATGTAGACTGTAAACTCTGGTTAACAGGCCGTCAATTCCGGGTACCTTGGATGGCGGTGCCATCCTCGTCATGCGCAGCGTGCAACGAACTACGCTCGCCGGTCACTCAACAAATCAGTCGCATTTCATTTGATATGCGCAGTGCATCCGTTCGGCCCGCGCGCCAGCATGGTGCCCATGGAAAGGATGCCCATGCCGCTGCAAGACTGGCCCGAGTCGGAACGCCCGCGCGAGAAACTGCTGAAGCTCGGCGCGGCCTCGTTGTCCGAGGCCGAACTGCTTGCGATCCTGTTGCAGACGGGCACACCCGGAAATTCCGCGCTCGACATGGCGCGCGGACTGCTGAGTGAGTTTCGCTCACTGCGTGGCCTGCTGACGGCCGAGCGGCACGCGCTGTGCCGGGTTCGCGGCCTCGGCAACGCAAAGTACGCGCTGCTGCAGGCCTCGATCGAGCTGTCGCGCCGCCATTATGCGGAGCTGATGCAGATGGGCCCGGCGCTCGCCAACCCGCGCGCGACCCGGGAATTCCTGCGCGCCCGACTGCGGGATCGCGACCACGAAGTGTTCTGCTGCCTGTTCCTCGACAATCGTCACCGGGTAATCTGCTTCGACGAAGTGTTCCGCGGCACGATCGACGGTGCGAGCGTCCACCCGCGCGAAGTCGTCAAGCTGGCCTTGGCCCGCAACGCCGCCGCTGTGATCCTCGCGCACAACCACCCGTCCGGCATCGCCGAGCCCAGCCAGGCGGACGAACTGATCACCGGCCGACTCCGGGAAGCGCTGGCCCTGGTGGACATCCGCGTGCTCGACCACATCGTCGTGGGTGACGGGGCGTGCGTGTCGTTTGCGGAAAGAGGGCTGCTCTAGGGGGTGTGGCTGGCTTGAAACACGCGATGTATGTGTATACTTACCGTCAAACGTACACATTCCAAGGGCAACCTGAGATGCGCACGAACATCGTCATCGATGACGAACTGATCGCCGAGGCCATGCGCCTGTCCGGCGCCCGCACCAAGCGCGAGGTCGTCGAGCACAGCCTGCGGCTGATGGTCCAGTTGAAGCGCCAGGAGCAGCTGCGTGGCGCGCGCGGCAAGGTGAAGTGGGTCGGCGATCTCGAGGCCATGCGGCGGGACTGACGAAGTGATCGTCGTCGACACGTCCGTCTGGATCGACTATTTCAATGGCGCCCGGACCCCGCAAGCCGATCGCCTCGACGAGTTGCTCGGCGAGCGCTTGATCGCTGTCGGCGACCTGATCCTCGCCGAGCTCCTGCAGGGATTCGCCGCGGAGTCCGACGCAAGGCGCGCGCTGCTGCTTCTGGAACCGCTCGAGTTCGTCACGATGGCGGGTCGCGACGTCGCAATCCAGTCCGCCGCCTTTTACCGCGGCCTTCGCCGCCGCGGCGTCACCGTCCGCAAGACCATGGACATGCTGATCGGCACCTATTGCCTGTTGCACGACCACGAGTTGCTGCACGACGATCGCGACTTTGATCTGCTCGCGAAGCACTTGGGATTGCGCACCGTCCCGTGTTCAGGGCCCTTCGCTTGATTCCCAGCGCCCGCACTGGTATAAAACGCGGCTCGTTTACGCGGGTTCCGGTCCCATGGGCCGGCCCCACGCGCCTCAAGGATCAAGCCATGTCCAAAGTCTGTCAGATCACCGGCAAGCGGCCGATGAGCGGGAACACCGTCTCGCACGCCAACAACCGGAAACGCCGCCGCTTCCTGCCGAACCTGCACACCCAGCGTTTCTGGCTCGAGAGCGAGAAGCGATGGGTCAGCCTCAAGGTTTCCGGCAACGGCATGCGCACCATCGACAAGAAGGGCGTCGAAGTCGTCGTCAACGAGCTGCGCGCCCAGGGCGTCAAGGTCTGAGCGGGAGCACCTGAGCCATGCGCGACAAGATCAAGCTGCTTTCCACGGCCGGCACCGGTCACTTCTACACGACGACCAAGAACAAGCGTCTCCACCCGGAGAAGCTCGAGGTCAAGAAATTCGACCCGAAGGCACGCAAGCACGTGACCTACAAGGAAGCCAAGATCAAGTAAGGCGTTCCCGCCTCGCCTGGTCCGCAGAAAAACCCGCCCCACGGCGGGTTTTTCTTTTCCTACTATCCGCTATCCGCTGTTCACTATCCGCTTCCCCATGCCCGAGCTCCCCGAAGTCGAGACCACCCGCCGCGGCATCCGCGCCGCGCTGCGTGGGCACGCGATCACGGGTTTCCTGCTGCGCGAGCCGCGCCTGCGCTGGCCGGTGGACGCTGCGCTGGTCGGCAATCTCCCGGGCCAGCGCGTGATCGACGTGAGCCGCCGGGCCAAGTACCTGCTGATCGAACTCGAAGGGGGCACCCTGCTCGCGCACCTTGGCATGTCCGGCAGCCTGCGCGTCCTGCCCGCCAACGCAGCGTTGCTGGCACACGATCATTACGACCTGCTGCTCGACTCGGGCCACTGCCTGCGGTTCAACGATCCGCGTCGGTTCGGCAGCCTGCACTGGGTGCAGGGCGATCCGGGCGAGCACCCGTTGCTGGCCGGACTCGGCCCCGAGCCGCTCGAGACCGGGTTCGACGCGGACTATCTCGCCGACCGTGCCCGCGGCCGGCGGGTCGCGATCAAGCCGTTCCTGATGGACCAGCGCATCGTGGTCGGGGTGGGCAACATCTACGCCTCGGAGGCACTGTTCCGCGCGGGCATCCATCCGCGCCGCGCGGCCGGGCGGGTCAGCCGCGAGCGGCTCGGCCGGCTGGTGGCGTGCGTCCAGGCGGTGCTCGGCGCAGCCATCCGCCAGGGGGGCACGACGCTCCGCGACTACGTGAGCGCCGACGGCACGCCCGGATATTTCCGCCAGGAACTGTTCGTCTACGAGCGAGCCGGCGAGCCGTGCCGGACCTGCGGCAGCACGGTGCGCCAGGTCGTGCAGGGGCAGCGCTCGACTTACTTCTGCCCGTGCTGCCAGCGCTAACGGCTGGTTATGGCCTCAGACCGGACCGCCGGATTGCGGTGTGTCCCTTTGCGGCGCGGATTGCCGCCGCTCCATAATCGGCCGCATGGCTACTCAGGTACCGACCCGCATCCTGCTGGGCGTCACGGGCGGCATCGCCGCCTACAAGAGCGCCGAGCTGGTGCGCCGACTGCGCGACCGCGGCGCCGAGGTCCAGGTCGTGATGACGGCCGGCGCGCGGCAGTTCGTCACGCCGCTCACGTTCCAGGCCCTGTCGGGCCGGCCAGTCCGCACCGACCTGTGGGATGGCGCTGCCGAGGCGGCCATGGGCCACATCGAGCTCGCTCGCTGGGCCGACCAGGTGCTGATCGCACCGGCCAGTGCCGATTTCCTGGCGCGGCTTGCACATGGACTCGCCGGTGACCTGCTGACGACGCTGTGCCTCGCGACCGACGCGCCGCTCAGCGTGGCGCCGGCGATGAACCGGCTGATGTGGGCCAATGCCGCCACCCAGGCCAACGTCGCCCTGCTGCGCTCGCGCGGCGTGACGGTGCTCGGCCCCGCCGAGGGCGACCAGGCCTGCGGCGAAACCGGCCCCGGCCGGATGCTCGAGCCGGCCGAGATCCTCGAGGCGTTCGCGCCGCAGGGCGCGGCGAACCGCGTGCTCGCGGGGCTCAAGGTATTGATCACCGCGGGCCCGACGCGGGAACGCATCGATCCGGTCCGTTTCATCACCAACCGCAGCTCTGGCAAGATGGGTTTCGCCGTGGCCGAGGCCGCGCGCGAGGCCGGCGCCGAGGTGGTGCTCGTCAGCGGACCGGTCAACGTCGCGACTCCGCCGGGCGTGCGACGCGTCGACGTGGAGACGGCCGAGCAGATGATGACTGCCGTCGACGAGCACCTGGCCGGCACGGACATCTTCATCGCGGCCGCGGCCGTCTCGGACTACCGCCCGGTGCAGTGCGCGTCGGAAAAGATCAAGAAGACCAGCGATTCACTGATGCTGGCGCTGTCGCGGACGACCGACATCCTGGCGACGGTGGCCGCTCGCGCGCCGCGACCGTTCGTCGTGGGTTTCGCGGCCGAGACGCAGAACGTCGAGCGCAACGCGCTCGTCAAGCTCGAAGGCAAGCGCCTCGACATGATCGCCGCCAACCAGGTGGGCGACAACCTGGCATTCGACTGCGAGGACAACGCCCTCACCGTGTACTGGCCGGGCGGCCGGCAGGATTTGGGCCGCGCGCCGAAGCGGCAGCTCGCCGCGGCGCTGGTTTCGCTGATCGCGGAACGTCGCGCGGCCGCACGATGAACGATCTAACGGTTCGCCGTGCGCTGCAGGTGCGCGTCCTCGATCCCCGCATCGGTCATGAGTTCCCGCTGCCGCACTACGCCACGCCGGGTTCCGCAGGCCTCGACCTGCGCGCGTGCCTCGACGCGCCGCTCACGCTCGCGCCGGGGCAGACCGAGCTGATTCCGACCGGCATCGCGATCCACCTCGACGACCCCGGGCTCGCGGCCGTCGTGCTGCCGCGCTCGGGGCTTGGCCACAAGCACGGCATCGTGCTCGGCAACCTGGTCGGGCTGATCGACTCGGATTACCAGGGCCAGGTGATGGTGTCGTGCTGGAATCGCGGCCAGGCGGCGTTCACGATCGCGCCGGGCGAGCGCATCGCGCAGCTCGTCGTCGTGCCCGTCGTGCAGGTCGAGTTCGAGATCGTCGAGCAGTTCACCGCGAGCCGGCGTGGCGCCGGCGGATTCGGCAGCTCCGGGACTAGTTGATTCCCTTCAGCTGCTTGAAGCGCGCGATGTCCGACGCGAATTCCGTTCGCAGCCGGTCCTGTTCCGTCGTGTTCTTCGCCAGTTCCTGCTCGTAGACCTGCAGACCGTTGACGGTATTGACGATCTCCTCGGCCAGGTGGTCGGGGAGCGGCGGCGCCTTCGGCAAGTCGCTGTAGGGCCGGAAGCGCTGCACGTCGTTGATCAGCCGCGCCTCGCGCTCGCGCAGGTTCGCGATGTACTGGCGCGTGACACGGTTCTGCTGCTCGAGCAGTTCGAGCCGCTGGTCGCGCAGGCGCTCGATGTCGGCCACCGAGATGTAGGTGGCGAGCAGCGTCCGGTCGCGTTGCGCACCCGCCTTGGCGGCCTCTTCGACGGCCTTCTGCTGAGCGACCTGTTCGAGCGAGCGGCGGCCCGGGATCATGCGCACGATGCGTCCCGTGCCGTCGAGCACTTCGACGTCGAGATCGAGGCATGCCTCCGGTATGGCTTGGCCGAAGTGGCTCTGGCCGCGGGAATCCCGGCAGCGGTAGGCCGCTTCGTCCGACGGGTTCTTGGTCGCGGCGGACGCAGCCGGGGTCGTGGCCATCAGCAGGGCCAGGGCCAGGCCCGGGACTCGTCGGCTTTCGGGAAGGATCCACATGGCTTCGGATTGTGCTCCTCGGTCTGGCGCGGAGCGTAATGCTGCGCGTCGGCTTTGTGAACTATGTCAAACCCGGCTTGCCCTCACACCCCGTAACGGTCCCGGTAGGCGCGCACGGCCTCGAATGCCGCCGTCTCGCCGGCATTCTCGAGGTGGGCCAGCAGGTCGCGCAGCCGCAGCACGCTGACGACCGGCAGGCCGAGGGTCTCCTGGACCTCCTGCACCGCGGAACGCTCCCCCTGGCCGCGCTCTTCGCGGTCGAGCGCGATCAGCACGCCGGCCGGGGTCGCGCCCTGGGCGCGGATGATCTCGACCGACTCGCGGATCGCCGTGCCGGCCGTGATCACGTCGTCCACGATCAGCACCCGCCCGGCCAGTGGCGCGCCGACAATGGTGCCGCCTTCGCCGTGGTCCTTCGCTTCCTTGCGGTTGAACGCGAACGGCAGGTTCCTGTGCTCGTGCTCGGCAAGCGCCGCCGCAGTCGTCGTGACGAGCGGGATGCCCTTGTAGGCCGGACCGAACAGCATGTCGAACTCCACGCCCGATAGTGCTGCGGCCCGCGCGTAATAACGGCCGAGTCCCGCGATTGCACGGCCGGTGTTGAACAGGCCGGCGTTGAAGAAGTACGGGCTCAGGCGGCCGGATTTGAGCTTGAACTCGCCGAAACGCAGCACGCCGAGCTCGAGGCACAGGCGAATGAAGTCGGGTTGGTGCATGGGCGTACTTTATACTGCGCCGCCATGCGCATCATCACGCTGAACGCGAACGGAATCCGCTCGGCGGCCCGCAAGGGCTTCTTCGATTGGCTCGCGGTTCAAGAGGCCGACGTGGTCTGCGTGCAGGAAACCAAGGCGCAGGTCGACCAGCTCGGCGATCCGATCTTCCGTCCCCCGGGCTACCACAGCTACTACTGTGACGCCGGGAAGAAGGGCTACAGCGGCGTGGCGATCTATTCGCGCGTCAAGCCACAGCAGGTCGTGACCGGCTTCGGGTCGCGGGAGTTCGATGCCGAGGGGCGCTATATCGAGGCGCAGTTCAAGGGATTGAGTGTCGTTTCCGTGTACCTTCCATCCGGATCGTCGAGCGAGGATCGCCAGCAGGCCAAGTTCCGCTTCCTCGAGCAGTTCATGCCGCACCTGCACGCGCTCAAGCGCCGCCGGCGCGGGTACGTGCTCTGCGGCGACTGGAACATCGCGCACAAGGAGATCGACCTGAAGAACTGGCGCTCGAACCAGAAGAATTCCGGTTTCCTGCCCGAGGAGCGCGCCTGGCTTGACGAGCTGTTCGGCGACATCCGTTACGTCGACGGTTTCCGCGAGGTGAATACCGGGTCCGAGCAGTACACCTGGTGGTCGAACCGCGGCCAGGCCTGGGCGAAGAACGTGGGCTGGCGCATCGATTACGAAGTGCTGAGTCCCGGCCTGCGCGGCAGCGTGCTCGCCGCGGACATCTACAAGACGCAGCGCTTCTCGGATCACGCTCCGCTGACGGTCGATTTCGACCTGTGACCGAAGTCCGGGTCACGGCCGAGTCCGACGTGGCGCCGCGCAAGCCGTGGTGGCAGGGCTGGCTCGACGCCTTCAAGGCCTACCGCCACCCGCGCGTGCTCGCGATGCTGTTCCTCGGCTTCTCCGCCGGGCTGCCGTTCATGCTCGTGTTCTCGACGCTGTCGGCCTGGCTGCGCGAGGTGGGCGTCGAGCGCGCCACCATCGGCATGCTGTCGTGGGTCGGCATCATCTACTCGATCAAGTTCTTCTGGGCACCGGTGGTGGACCGCCTGCCGCTGCCGCTGCTCGGGCGGCTGCTTGGCCGAAGGCGCAGCTGGATGCTGCTCGCGCAGGCGGGCATCGCTGTGGGCCTCTTCAACATGGCGCACCTGAATCCCGTCGGGCACCTCGGCGCCGTGGCGGCGCTCGCGCTGCTTGTGGCGTTCTCCTCGGCCACGCAGGACGTCGCGATCGACGCCTGGCGCATCGAGGCCGTGCCGCAGTCCATGCAGGGTGTGATGGCTGCGGCGTACCAGCTCGGCTACCGCATCGCGATCATGGTGGCCAGTGCGGGGGCGCTGTGGATTGCGGCGGACTTTGGCTGGACGGCGGCGTACACGGCGATGGCTGCGATGGTCGGCGTCGGCATTGCCACGACGCTCGTGATCTCCGAGCCGCAGCCGCGGGTGGCGCAGCAGACCCTGGCGCAGGAGCAGCGGGTCATCGACTGGCTGGAGCGCAAGGCGCACTGGCCGGCCACGATGCAGCAGGCGGGGTCGTGGTTCGTAGGCGCGGTGGTCTGCCCGTTCGTGGACTTCTTCACCCGTTACGGCAAGCGGCTCGCGATCCTGATGCTCGCCTTCATCGCGAGCTACCGGCTCACCGACTTCACCATGGGCGTGATGGCGAACCCGTTCTACCTCGACGTGGGCTACACGCTGAAGGAGATCGCCGCGGTCGCCAAGGGCTATGGCGTGGTGATGTCGATCCTCGGCACCATCCTCGGCGGCGTCGCAGTGGCGCGGCTCGGCACCGTGCGATCGCTGGTGCTCGGCAGCCTGCTCGTGATCGGCTCGAACCTGCTGTTCATGACGCTTGCGTTCCAGGACGACCCAAGTCTCGTCGGCCTCGCGGTGGTCATCAGTGCCGACAACCTGGCCATGGGCGTCGCGGGTACGGCGCTGATCGCCTACCTGTCGAGTCTGACGAGCGCCTCGTACACGGCCACCCAGTACGCGCTCTTCTCCTCGATGTACGCGCTGCCCGGCAAGCTGCTCATGGGCACGTCCGGGTTCGTCGTGGACGCGGTCGGCTACCCGTGGTTCTTCGTCTACACCTCATCGCTGGGAATCCCGGCGCTGGTGCTGCTGTACTTCCTGTCGCGGCCGGAAGCAAAGGAGCGAGCGCGGGCGGGCGCGGATGCGCGCTGACGGGTGACGTCGCGCGCCCGTCAGCCTCGAAAGTCCTCGCCGCGGATCCAGCGGAACCGCTCCTTCGGGAACACCACCACCGCGATGCCGCTGCTGCCCGTGGAGCGGCGGCAGATCGAGCAGTGGCAGACGAAGATGCCGGGGAGGCCGGCGTCGTAGATGTTGAAGCTCGATCCGCTGTAGCCGCGCCCGGTGTCGTACTGCTCGTGCAGCACGCAGCCGTCAAGCACGCGGGTGATGCGGGTGCAGCGCTGCGCTGCCCGCGTCGTGCCGCCAGTGAACACGTTGCCCATGCATGCCTCCCGTGACAGGAATGGCGGGGTTCGATCCCGAGGCTATCTCGACAGCATCGCCCACACCATGTGCGGCGAGTGCCCAATGACGCGCACCATGCGCACCCACAGCAGCGTCATGTGCTCCAGGTGCAGCGCCTGCTCGAGGCCGCCGACATCGAGCGGTTCCCAGCCGAGCTCGGCGATCAATCGTCCGACGACTTCCTTGGCCGCGGCGTCGTTGCCGCAGTACATCATCACCGGCTTGACGCCGTAGCCCGGGTAGGACGAGTCCTCGAAGTTCTCGAAGCCGTAGATCGTGAACGCCTTGACCACCCAGGCGTCCGGGACGAGCGCCTGCACCGCCTCCGAGCCGGATTGCACGCTGTTCAGGCCGTGGCCCAGGTTGGCGCCGACCGGGTTGGTGCAGTCGATGAGGATCTTGCCGCGCAGCTCGTCCGCCAGCGGGAGCAGTGCCGCCTCATTGGACTGGTACGGCGTCGCGAGGAAGACGACGTCCGCATCGCGGACTGCAATCTTCGGCGCGGCGACCTGGAGGCCTGCGTTCCTCGCCAGAGCGTCCTTCACGCTCGCGGAGCTCGGGTCGCGCGCCGCCAGGGTGACTTCGTGACCCGCACGCTGCAGGTGGTCCGCCAGCGGAGCGCCGACCTGGCCGTGACCAATGAATGCGATCTTCATTTCGTGAGGCTCCCGTTGTCGAGTGGCCGGACAGCGACGATTCTCTGCCCGAGGCGCCTCGCGTGGCTAGGACTCGAGCGCGCGAAAGATGAGCAGGCCGATCGGCGGAAGAAGGGCGATGGCCAGGCCAACGACGGTCGGGCGCAGCACGGCGTCGCCGCGGCGAACCGAAGCGGTGGCGTGGACGAGCAGGGCCACCACGGCGACCGCCGCAACCGGCATGGCAAGGAGGCCCATAAACGAGCCGCCGCCGCGGGAGGCGAAGAACACGACGATATAGGCAATGACCTGCAGGAGCAGGGGCAGGACCAGGATGACGAGGGTTCGCATGCGCCGCGCATCAGCCTTCAGGACGCAGTTGCGAGGCGTCCGCAGGCCGCAATTCGGTGCAGGCGTCGGGCTCGACGGTCCACATCGAGTTCGACACGCGCCACTCCCCGTCGATCTTGACGAGGTCGAACACGTCCACGCCACAGTGGCTGGTCTTGCCGTCCTGCCAGAACTCATAGGGCGCCCACACCACGGCGATCGGCCCGCGTACCAGCACCGTTGGCGACCAGTACCGCTCGCGCAGCGCGGGGCCTTCAGCGCGGGCGGGGTCGACCCAATACGAATTCGGCCGGCCAACGATCTCGAGGCCACCGCCCTGCTTGGGCCGCGCCACGTACGTCATGCCATCGGGAGTCTGCATCGCGGCCATGGTGCGCAGATCCCTGGCGGAGATCGCGTGTACGAATCGATCCAGTGCCGCGAGAACGGCGGACTCCTCGCCGACCTGGTGGCCGGCTGGGATCGATGGGGCGGGCTGCGCCAGTGCTGTGCCGGTGGCCAACAGCATGACCGACACACCGACGATGATCGCTCGACTCATGCGGGACTCCTTATGAACAAGCCGAAGGCTGGCTTCTATCGGCCTTGCGCTATCCGCCGTAGCGCGTCGGCGTTGAGCGGGGGTTAGGCGTCGCTATCGCTGCGCGCCGGACTGGCCTTTGCCTTGAGTGTATAGACGTACACCACTGCGTGCTCTTCATCCGGCACGCCGCCAAGTGCCTCGTACAACGCGCAAGCAGGCTTGTTGTTCAGCGCCGTGGCGACCCAGGCCTCGGTACACCCAGGTTCGTTGCCCTTCTCAATGAGGCGCGTAACTAACCGGCGGCCAAGACCCTGGCGATGGAACCTGCTCGAGACACCGAGCTCGTTGATGAACAAGGCAAGCGGTTTCGAGGAGCGACGCGTTGGCCTGGTTGACCACGTGAATTGAGACTGCGGGATGACTCACAACGGTGGAGGCGGCGACGCCCAATGTTCGAGCCAAGCCGCGGAGGGACGCTGACCGACATGGCGCGGAGCGGCCACGCGACGGCGGCCGTAGCCGCTCGGCTTGAGCGAGGGGTTGGGCGCTGCTGCGTTAGCCATAGCGACGTCTGAGCTCAGTGAGCGACCCGACGACCAGTTGCTCCAGAACCTTCTGGTCGAGGTCAGCGAGCCGCTTGAAGTACAAGCACGCTTTTCCGAACTTGTGTCTGCCAAGCTTTGCCAGGAGGACAGGCTGGTTCTTTCCCTCGGTGACGAGGTACACGACCAGTTCTCGCCCGCGCACCGCGAATCCGGTTGCACAGGACTCGCCGAGCTTGCCGCCTGCAAGCGGGTAGCGGTACGAGCCGAAGCCCACGATGCTTGGGCCCCACATACGCGGCTTCTCACCGGTGACACGCTGGAATAGTGCCACCAGCGCTTTGCAGTCGGCCAGCTGCTCGGCCGAAGCCCTAGAAACGAGGTACTCCTCGACGCTGGACCCGGAGGGCTTGGCTTTCGCTTTGGTCACGGCGATGGGACTCCGGTTGAACGACGCGTTAGGCGGCGCTTTGGTTCGCAAGTGCATGGAGCTTCAGGACTGTGGCCCAGTTGCGCGTTGTGACCGCCTTGCCGAGTTTCCCGAGGAGTGCCTCGGCTGCCTTGCTTTCAAGGCTGCCGCTTGCGCAATGGCCTCCTTGCTCTGGGCGAAGGCGACCAGTAACCCGGCCGTGCCGGCCGAGGCGGCAATCAGCGACCGCCCCCCTTCAGCATCACCCGCGCCGCATTCCGCCCGCTCGCCCCGCTGATGCCACCGCCCCCGTGCACCCCGCTGCCGCACAGGTACAGCCCCTCCACCGGCGTGCGGTGATCCGACCAGCCCGGCAGCGGCCGCATGAAAAAGATCTGGTCGAGAATCGGCTGGCCGTGGTTCAGGTCGCCCTGGGCCAGGCCCCAGTCCTGCTCGAGATCGAGCGGCGTGATGGACTGCACGCCGCGGATCGAGTCGCGCAGCGTCGGCGCGAACGAGGCCAGCATGTCGATCGCACGCGTCTCCAGCGTAGCCCGCTCGTCCTGCCAGTCGCCCTTCCGCAGCGCGAACGACGCGAACTCGTAATGCACCGAGACCACGGGGCCCGCGGTCGTGACCTCGAGGTAAGGCCGCTCGGAGATCTCGCCGTACTTCGACGCGTCGTAGGCCTGTTCGAGGTACTTGAGCGTCGGTGCAACCACGAGCGTGCCCTCTGGCAGGCCGTGCCGGCCGTCGGTCAGCAGGTGCACCTTGGCTACCGTGCCGCGCATGCGGATGGACTGTGCCTGCCACACGAACTCGGGCGGCAGCTCGGGCGCGCCGACGAGGCCGAGCAGTGTCGTCCGCGGGTCGGCAGCGGAGACGACCAGCGACGCGGCGATCTCTTCGCCGCCCGCGACACGGACGCCCTGCACCTGCTGTTTGTCGACGAGGATGCGCTCGACGGCGCAGGAGGTGCGAAGTTCGCCCCCGCCGGCGCTCACGGCCGCGACCAGTGCGTCGGTGAGCGAGGCGCCGCCAGTCGAGGGCCGGTGCGCGAGTCCGCCGCGGTTGAGCCAGTTGTGGATCAGCGTGAAGCCGGTCCCTGCCGAGTATGCCCCGAGCGTGACGCCGTGGATCGCAAGCGCCCCGATCGCCGCCCTGAGCGGCTCGGACTCGAACCACTCCTCGGTGAACTCGCGTGCCGACATGGACAGGCTGCGCATCACGCGGAACATGTCCTCGCGGCCGAGCCGTCGCAGTCGCAGCAGCAGCGAAGCCAGCGGCAGGCCTTCGCGCACGAGCTCGCTGCGCAGCAGCCGGGGCATGGGCGTGCGGTAGGCCGCGTCGAGGAACGCGGCCGCGCCGTTCATGAACGCGACGAACTCCGGCCAGCGCGCGGCATCCCGAGCGGACATCCTGCCGATCGACTCGATCGTCCCGGCGTCCCCGGCATCCGTCGTCAGCCGCAGCGAACCGCCGTCCGGCAGCAGTGAGACGTACGCGCCGCCGTTGGTCGCAGCCGTCCGAAGGCCGTGCCGATCGAGGTCGAGGTCGCGCACGATGTCCGGCCGCAATTGGCCGGAGGGATGCAGCACCGGCGCCTCGACCTCCGGCCACAGGCGCCGGGCGGCGAGCTGGCCGCCCGGAACCTCGGCGCGCTCGAGCACCAGCACCTTGTGTCCGGCCTTGGCGAGATACGCGGCCGTGACGAGCCCGTTGTGCCCGGCGCCGACGACGATCACGTCATGCTTCGCGGCGCTCATCGCCAGTCCTTCAGGATCTCGTGCGCGGCCAGCTTGCCGGCCGCGCCCATCACGCCGCCGCCCGGGTGCGCGCCCGAGGCGCCGAAGTAGTAGCCCGGCAGCGGCGTGCGGAAGTCCGCCCACTGCGGAGCGGGGCGCAGGAAGAACAGCTGATGCAGCAGCAGCTCGCCGTGGAAGATGTTGCCGCCGGTGATGCCGGCGATGCGCTCGATGTCCTGCGGCGTGATCACCTGCTTGCCGACGATGGCGCGCCGGATGTTGGGCGCATAGCGCTCGAGCGTCGCGATCACCGTCTCGCCGAACGCCTCGCGCTTCGCGTCGTCCCAACCGCCCTCGATGTCGTAGGGCGCGTACTGCACGAAGCACGAAGCCACGTGGTGCCCCGGCGGCGCCATGTCGCGGTCGATCATCGAGGGGATGATCATGTCGATGTACGGCTGCGACGAGAACTGCCCGTACTTCGCCTGGTCGTAGGCGCGCTCGATGTAGTCGATGCTCGGGCTGATGGAGATCGCGCCGCGGTGCAGCGGCCCCTCGCCCGGCAGGCAGGTGAACTGCGGCAGCTCCGAGAGCGCGATGTTCACCTTGCCCGACGAGCCGCGTACGCGGAAGCGCTCGATCGCGGTGACGAACTCACCCGGCAGGTGGCGCCGGTCCACGAACTGCAGGAAGGTGCGCTTCGGATCCGCCGCCGACATTACCACCTGAGCCTCGAAGTCGTCGCCGTTCTCGAGCGCGACGCCGCAGGCCCGCCCGTTGCGGACGACGACGTGGTCCACCGCCGCGCCGGTGCGGATCTCCACGCCGAGCGCGCGCGCCGAGCTTGCGATCGCTGCGGTCACGCCGCCGGTGCCGTTCTTGGCGAAGCCCCAGGCGCGGAACGCGCCGTCGATCTCGCCCATGTAGTGGTGCAGCAGCACGTAGGCCGTGCCGGGCGATCGGGGCCCGAGGAAGGTGCCGATGATGCCGCTCGCCGACTTCGTGCCCTTGAGCGGATCGAGCTCGAACCACTCGTCGAGCAGGTCGGCGGCGGACTGCGTGACGAGCTTGGCGATGCGGTAGATCTCGCGCTCCGACAGGCTCGCGCCGTACTGGCCGAGCTTGAGCAGCCCGCGAAGGTCGCGCCACGAGAGCGAGGACGGGTCGGGCGGCACGAGGCCGAGGATCGGCTTGATCGCCTTCGCGGCGCGTGCCATGACGCGCGAGTACTCGTCCGCGGCCTCGGCGTCCCGCGGCGAGTGGCGGTAGAGCTCGCGGCGCGTGAGGTCGTGGTCGTCCCAGGCGGCGAGGTAATCGCCGTTGTCGAGCGGCGTCACGGTCGAAGGCAGCGGCAGGATCTTGAGCCCGTGCTTCGGCAGCTCGAGGTCGCGGATGATCTCCGGCCGCAGCAGGCTCACCACGTACGAGAACTCGGTGAAGCGGTAGCCGGGGAAGATCTCCTCGGTCACCGCGGCGCCGCCCACCACCTCGCGCCGCTCGAGCACCAGCACCTTCCTGCCGGCGCGGGCGAGGTAGGCCGCGGCGATCAGGCCGTTGTGGCCCGCGCCGATCACGATCGCGTCGTAGCGGCCGGCGCTCACTTGCGCTTCCACTCGGGGTCGTAGAAGGGCAGCGCGACCACCGTGCCTGGCGCGTAGCGGCGGTGGTGCTCCACCGTGATCTCGATCTCGACCCGCGTGTCGGGCGCGTAGTGCGGCCGCTCGAGGTGCACGAGCGCGATGTACTTCTTGAGCAGCGGCGACCACGTGCTCGTCGAGGCGTAGCCCACCTGCCGGCCGTCCCTGCGCACCGGCAGGCTGGCGCGCACCGCCATGGCGGGGATCTGCGGCGGCAGTCCCACGGCGGCGTAGAGGCGTTCGAGCCCTTCCCAGTCGACCTCGAGGCCGACCAGCTTCCACGTCGAGCCCTCGCGCGCCTCGCGGTCGAGCGCGCGCCGGCCGACGAAATAGCCGGGCTTGTCGAGCGCGACGGTCCAGCCGAGGCCCATCTCGTAGGGCGAGGACTTCTGGCCCGCGATCCAGGCGTGCGTCGCGGCGGTGTAGTCCACGTCCAGCATGAAGAGCCCCGCCTCGACGCGCGCCATGTCCATGGCGAGGATGCCGCAGGGGATGGTGCCGAAGTCGTCGCCGGCCTCGAGCAGCGCGTCCCACACGGGCAGTGCGTCCGCGGCGTCCATCCAGATCTCGTAGCCGAGGTCGCCGGTGTATCCGGTGCGGGAGACCGTCACGGCCTTGCCCGCCAGCACGTTCGGCGCCATGCGGAAGAACTTGAGGCCGTCGAGCGGAGTCTCGCAGCAGCGGTTCAGCACCGCGCGCGACTTCGGCCCCTGCAGCGACAGCGCCGCCATCTGGTCGGTGCGCTCGGTGATCGCGACGTCCATGCCGACGGCGTTCATGTGCAGCCAGCGCAGCGAGGGCTCGGCCGAGGTGAGGCGGAAGCTCGTCTCGCCGAGCCGCGTCACCGTGCCGTCGTCCAGCAGCTTGCCCTCGTCGTCGCACCAGCCGGTGTAATAGACCTGCCCGACGGCGAGCTTCGCGATGTTGCGCGGGATGATGCGGTCGAGGAGGGGTGCCGCGTCCGGCCCCTCGATCAGGTACTTCATCAGCGGCGAGACGTCGATCAGCGCCGCGTGGTTGCGGATCGCCCAGTACTCGCGCTCGAGCCCGAGTTCGTACGAGCCCACCGCGATGTGGCCGGCCCAGCGCCGCCAGTTCTGCGGCAGGCACAGTGCGGACGTGCGCGCGTGGAAAGGCGTGCGCTTGAGCTGGTAGAGATCGGCCATCGGCTCAGCCGCGCGCAGCGCCGGCCGTGAGGTCCGCGTGCAGCAGGCGGTGGAAGAGCTGCTCGCCCGCCTCGCGGCGCACCGACAGGCGGCCCGTGTCGTAAGCGCGCGAGCGCAGGCCGCGCTGCACCGAGCGGCAGATGCCCTCGTCCTCGTCCTGCACGCGGTTCGCGATGTCGATCGAGGCGCGGTTGAACTCCGCCGCCGCCTCCGAGACGTCCGCGAACCAGAAGTCGAAGATCACCTCGGTCTGGTTGACGCCGCGCGGATAGACGAGGTTCGTGTCCATCACGCCCTCGTACCAGTTGAACATGAAGTTCGGGTAGAACCAGTAATAGCAGGCGCGCTCGCCCTTGCGCACCGCGCCGGTCGCAGCCTCCGCCCCGCGGCTCACCATCGGGCTCGACTGCAGGCAGTGGCGGCGGCCGTTCTCGATCGTGTACTTGTGGTAGTCGAGGACGCTGCCCAGGCCTTCGTGCAGGTAGGGCACGTGGTAGCCGCCGTCGAGGTAATTGTCGACGAACACCTTCCAGTTGCAGTCGAACACGTAGTGGCGCCGGTCGAACCAGTGCAGCTTCGCAAGATCGAGCGCCCGCACCTGCGCCAGCACCTCGGGGCCGAGGGTCTCCTCGAGCGAGGGCCCTTCCGCGGCGAGGCGCACGAACACCCAGTTCTCCCACGCGGTGGTGGCGACGGGCATCAGGCCGTGGTCGGCCGGATCGAAATTGCGCACGCCTTCGAACGCGGGCGCGGCCTTGAGCGCGCCTTCGAGCGTATAGGTCCAGCCGTGGTACGGGCACTGCAGGCGCGTCGCGCAACCCTCGCGCTCGGTCATGACGGCCGCGGCGTGGTGCCGGCAGACGTTGAAAAAGCTGCGCAGCACTTGGTCACTGCCGCGCACCACCAGCAGCGGTTCGCCGGCGAGTTCCAGCGTGACGAACTGGCCCGGCTCGCGAACCTGGTCGAGCCGGCACGCGTACTGCCACGTGTTCGCGAACGTGGTCTCGAGCTCCAGTTCGAGGATGCGCGGATCGATGTACCACGACGCCGGGCAGGTGCTCGCCTCTGCGAGCGGCCGGTCCGGGTCGTAGCGATCGATCAGGTCCATCAACGGGTTCTTCATGGCGGGGCGCTGTGCCATCGATCGTCCCCGGCTTTTGACAGTGTCGAGGCCGAATGAAAGACTCGCGCCGCCGCATTGTCAAATTCGCGCCGCTGGAATCGCCATGGACCTCGAGCGCGTGATCTGTCCCTTGCACGAGTTGCCCGATCCGGGCGCAAAGGGCTTCACGATGGGCGCTGGCGACTGGCCGCTGCGCGGCTTCGTGGTGCGGCACGGCCAGCACGTGCACGCTTACGTGAATCACTGCCCGCACGCCGGCTTCCCGCTCAACTGGCGGCCCGACGCGTTCCTGGCCCCGCAGGCACCGCTGATCCTCTGCGCGATGCACGGCGCGCTGTTCGAAATCGAAACGGGTGTCTGCGTTTCAGGGCCGTGCGCGGGCCTGGGCCTGCGCACGCTGCCGGTGCGCGTGGAGCGCGGCTACGTCCTGCTCGACGACGGCGTGGCGCTCGAGGAGCCGCCGGACCTCGGCCGCTGACTCAATTACGGTCGGGGTCGTCCTGCGATTCTGACAACTCGACCTCGGAGTAGCCGCTCGCCTCGCCGCGATCGACGAACTGCAGCGGGTCGCCCCAGGCCGGGTTCGAGCCAGGCTCCGCTTCGTACTCGTTCTCGGTGTCCTCGGGCTCGACGTCGAGCGAGCCCGTCCAGTCTTCAGGCGGCTCGGTGGATTCGATCGTGGCCTCGAGCCACTCGTCGAGGTCGGTCTCCTCGATCGTGCCGTCGAAGTACTGAATCTCGATCGTGCGATCGTCTGGATCGATTGCGACCACTTCGAACGAATCGCCGCCGGTGCGCCGGTACCACTCGCCGATGACAGGTGCGGGGTTCGCCATGATCTCGATCCTCTTCGGGCGTGCTGCGCTGCTATCCTCTGGATGCTTCACCATCCTTGTAGCCCTGCGCGACAGCGAGTTCAAGTAGCGGAATCTGCGAACTGCCAATGTTCGACGAACTGGTCAAATTCTTCGTGGTGCTGCTGGTGGTCGTCGAGCCCCTGTCGCTGCTGCCGGTGCTGGCCGGCCTCACCGAGGGCGCCGACGACGCCTATCGCCGCAGAATGTCCTGGAAGGCGGTGCGACTCTCGGCGGTCGTTTGCCTGGTCTTCGCCGTCGGTGGCACGGCGCTGCTCGGCTTGCTCGGCATCAGCGTCGATGCGTTCAAGGTGGGCGGCGGCATCCTGCTGTTCCTGCTCGCGATCGAGATGGTGTTCGCGCGGCCGTCCGGCGCGCGGTCGATCACGCCCGTCGAGGACGCCGAGGCGCACCATCGCGTCGACATCTCGGTTTTCCCGCTGGCGTTCCCGCTGATCTCCGGCCCCGGCGCGCTCGCGGTGATCCTGCTGGCCTTCGCCGGCGTGCCGGTCGTCTCGGTGCAGTTCGCGGCGCAGATCGGCGTGATCCTGCTGGTGCTCGCGATCACGCTGGCCCTGATGCTGGTAACGGGCCCGGTGATGCGCGTGGTCGGCGCGACCGGCGGTGCGGTACTCGGGCGGTTGCTCGGCGTGCTGCTCGCCGCGCTGGCCGCACAGTTCGTGATGGACGGAATCCGCGGTGCTATGGGCGCCTGAACGCGAGATCCCAGACCTCGTGACCGAGGCGCTGGCCGCGCCGCTCGAATCGAGTGACCGGACGGCTTTCGGGCCGCGGCACGTAGCTCCCCTGCGGCGACTCGTTGCGCAGCGCCGCGCACTGCCCCGCGACCTCGAGCATCTGCCCGGCGTAATGCTGCCAGTCGGTCGCCATCCGCAGGACGCCGCCCGGTCGCAACCGGCTCGCGACCAGTGCGACGAACTCCGGCTGCACGATGCGCCGCTTGTGATGGCGCTTCTTCGGCCAGGGATCCGGGAAATACAGCAGCAGCTCGTCCAGCGATCCTGCGGGGATGCAGCGTTGCAGCACCTCGACGGCGTCGCGGCAGATCACTCGCAAGTTGGTGAGATGCAGTTCTGCGGCCTGCAGCATCAGGTGGCCGACGCCGGGGCGATGCACCTCGATGCCGAGGAAATCCCGTTCCGGGTGGGCCGCGGCGAGTGCGACCAGCGACTCGCCGTTGCCGAACCCGATCTCGAGCGTGCGCGCCGCGTCACGCCCGAAGATCGCCGGCAGGTCGAGCGGAATCTCCGCGGTTTCGAGCCCGAACCGCGGCCAGAGTTCCTGCCAGGCGCGATCCTGGGCGACGGTCATGCGTCCGGCGCGCACCACGAAGCTGCGGATCGCGCGATGGCGCAGGTTGTCGTCTGGCGTCATGCGTTGCAACGGACTACAGTTCCGGACCTCGGCGATTGAACAGAACGCATCATAAGGCGCCGCCACGCGCCAGGGAGCAAACGATGGTTGATTCGGCAGGCGTCCTCGGGCACATGGGCGCAGACGCGCAGGCCCTGGTAAAGCGCGCGTGGTGGGTGTTCGTCGTCGGCGGCGTCGCGATGGTCGTGTTCGGGGTGCTGGCCTTCGCCAGTCCGGGCATCGCGCTGTTCGCGCTGGCGACGTTCTTCGCGGCGTCGGTGCTGGTGGACGGGGTCTCCAACATCGTCGGCTCGCTGCAGAACCGAGAGAAGGACGGCTGGTGGATCCTGCTGCTGATGGGCCTGCTCGGCGCAGTGGTGGGCGCCTACGCGTTGTTCAATCCACCGCTCAGCATCATGGCGTTCATCCTGATCGTCGCCTTCGAAGCGATGCTGCTCGGCGCATTCCTGATCATGCTGGGCTACAAGGTCCGCAAGACGACGAGCCGCGAGTGGTTGCTGTACCTGACGGGCGGCCTGTCGATCCTGTTCGGCATCCTGGTCATCGCGAACCCGATCGCCGGTAGCCGCACGATCGTCTACGTGATCGCGACCTGGTCGCTGATGATCGGCATCCTCAAGGTCGCCTTCGGCCTCAAGGTCCGCAAGCTGCCGGACGCGGTCCGGGAGACGATCGCCGCGTCCCGCTAGGCGACGCGGCCCGCGATCCGCCCGCCGAGCAGGCAGCCACCGAGGAACGTGCCCTCGAGGCCGCGCTTGCCGTTCATGCCGCCGCCGCCGAATCCGGCCGACTCGCCCGCGGCGTAGAGCCCCGCGATCGGCTGCCCGCCGTGGTCGAGCACGCGGCTCGCGAGATCCGTCTGCAGGCCGCCCATGCTCTTGCGGCTGATGATGAACTCGCGAATGGCAATCAGCGGTCCGGCCTTCGGGTCGAGGATCGGCTGGAACTTGCAGGTGCGCAGCCGGTCGCCGGTCCAGCGGCGCGCGAACTCGATCCGGCGCAGCTGATCGTCGTTGTGGAAGCGCGGGCCTGCGGCGATGCGCTCGTCGTAACGAACGGCGGCCTCCGTGACCGCATCGAGGCTCACCGAACCGTCGCCGACGAGCGTATTCATCTTCTCGACCAGCGTGGACAGCGAGTCCGCGACCACGAAGTCGGGGCAGTTCTGCGTCAACTGCGCATACAGCCAGCGATTGCCGCGCAGCATGTCGCGCGCCACGGCGAGCATTCTCTTGTCGCGGAACGCCGGGTTGAACTCGCCGCCCGAGACCGCGAGCTCTTTCAAGGCGATCCGCCGGTTGAGCAACTGCCAGGAATAGCCGCGCTCCTGCCGGCAGATCTGCGCCACGAGGTCGTGCGTGTCGAAGCCGGTCACGAGCGGCATCGGGCCGATCCGCTCGCCGCCCCAGTTCAGCCACAACGCGGATTTCGGCGGCACCAGCGAGAGTCCGTGGGCCGGTTTGCGTGGCTTCCAGTGATGGACGCCGGCCGCGTAATTCCACTGCCAGTCGAGGTGCGTGACGTTGGCGCCGAGCGTCGCGGCCGCGTCGTGCAGCCGACCGTCCGCATACTTGTGCGAGCCGTTCAGTATCGTCTCGGGCGGGCGACTCCAGTCGGCGTGCCAGTTCTGCTTCACGCGCGCGATGTCGCCGTTGATGCCGCCCGCGGCAATCACGACGGCCTCGGCCTGCGCTTCGAATTCCTCGCCTGAATCCTCGAGTACGCCACGACAGCCGGTGACGGCGCCGTTGGTCGTCACCAGCGAGTCGACGCGATGGCCGAAGCGCAGCTCGAGCAGATTCCGGCGCGGATGCGCGAGCAGGTGACGGTTCGTGACCACGGCCAGCTCGTGGCCCGTGCCCCAGACGATGTGCCAGCGTGGCACAGAGTTGCCGGGCGTGTGCAAGCCTCGCTCGACCCATAGCGGCATCGGCATGAACTGCACGCCGATGCCGCGCAGCCAGTCGAAGATTTCCTCGTTGGCGCGCTGCACATAGGCCTCGGCCCAGGCTCGCGGCCAGTGATCGTCGGGGCCGAACTCGGCGAACGCGTGCCAGTCGCGCAGGCCCTGCTCCGCGCCGTCGCGAATGCCATAGCGCTTCTGCAGCGGAGTTCCGGCGAACCAGATGCCGCCGAAGCTCTCCTTGGCGAGCGCGCCCATGTTCGCTTCGACGTCGCGGTCGAGCAGCAGCACGCGTCGTCCGCGTTCGAGCAGCTCGATGGCCGCGACGACTCCGGCGATGCCGGCGCCGATGACGATGACGTCGGCCGTGTAGCGCGTCATCGATCAACCCTCCGGAACGGGCGTCAGGTCGGCGGTGCCGAGGGCCTTGGCGGAGCCGACGCCGAGGCGCTTGATCAGCAGCATCGCTTCGCCGATCGGCATGTGCAGCGGGCGTACCCGCTCGGCGGGCATGTACATGACGTTTCCGGACATCGGTGTCGGCGCCTGCGGCAGGAAGACCGCAATCCAGCCGTCGCGCACCTGCTCGAGCACGTAACCGACCTGCCAGCCGCCCTCGATGCTGACCAGCGCCGGCTTGAGGTCGTTCGCGCCTTCGACCTGCGTCAATCCGTCCGCCATGGTCTTGATCATCCGATACTGGGGCAGGCTGCCGAGCAGCGAGTCCTCGAACCAATGAGACACGCGACGCCCGAGCCCGGTGCGCGCGACCAGGCCGGCCAGGAAAGACAGGATCAGCAACACCAGCGCAGCGACAATCGTCACGACGGCCACGCCGGCGACCTGGGTGGTCGCAAATTTCTCCGCGATCGGCGCGGCGATCCCGGCCGCGAGCCGCATGGCATGGTTGAGGATCACCACGATCAGGATCACCGGCACCAGGAACATCAGTCCGCCGATGATGGTCGTTTTCAGGAATTCCTTGAGCGCTGCCACGGGCGATCTCCTCGCGTAACCCCGCGACAGCTTACCCCGCTTATCATGCGGGTTCCCATGGGCGAAAACCTCGAGTCGCTGTCGTTGGCCCAGGCGCGCCGCATCGCGCTGCGCGCGCAGGGCTTTGCGCGGCCGCGCTCGGCCCCGGTCGTGACTGGCGCTGCTCTGCTGCGTACCGTGCGGGCCGTCGGCCTTCTGCAGATCGACTCGGTCAACGTGGTGGTGCGGTCGCATTACCTGCCGGCGTTCTCGCGCCTCGGCGTCTATGCGCGCGATCTGCTGGATCGATCCGCGTACTCGGGGCGCGGTCGCCGCCTGTTCGAGTACTGGGGCCACGAGGCGTCGCTGATCCCGGTCGAGTGGCAACCGCTGTTCCGCTGGCGAATGCAGCGCGCGCGAAGTGGCGACGGCATGTGGGGCGGCGTGGCACGCTTCGGCCGCGAGCGAGAAGTCTTCTGTCGTGAGGTGCTGGAGCAGGTTCGCGAGCGTGGCCCGCTAGGCATCTCGGATTTCACGGCTGGCGCGCGGCGGAAGGGTGGCTGGTGGGGCTGGAGCGAGGGCAAGGTGGCGCTGGAGTGGCTGTTCTGGACCGGCCAGCTGACCACGCACAGTCGCCGCCAGTTCGAACGGGTCTATGACCTGCCGGAGCGTGTGCTGCCGGCTGCGGTGGTCGAGGCCGCAACGCCGGAGGCCGCCGAGGCCCAGCGGCAGCTGCTGCGGATCGCGATCCGTGCGCTCGGCGTGGCGACGGAACGCGATCTGCGCGACTACTTTCGCCTGCCGGCAGCCGACGCGAAAGCGCGAGTGCGTGAACTGGAGGAGGCCGGCGGGCTGCGTCCGGTCGCGGTCGAGGGCTGGAAGCAGCCGGCGTTCCTCGATCCCGAGGTACGTCTGACGCGCGAGGTCGATGCGCGCGCGTTGCTGTCGCCATTCGATTCACTGGTCTGGGAGCGCAGCCGCACCGAGCGGCTGTTCGGTTTCCATTACCGGCTTGAGATCTACACGCCGTCCCACAAGCGAATCCACGGCTACTACGTGCTGCCGTTCCTGCTCGGCGACCGACTCGTGGCGCGCGTGGACCTCAAGGCTGATCGCGCGCGGCGCGCACTACGCGTGCTGCGGGTTCACTGCGAGGAGTGGACGAAGCCTGCTCGGGTGGCCGGCCCATTGCGGGATGAACTGCGGCTGCTGGCGGACTGGCTCGGCCTCGAGCGCGTCCTGTTGTCGCGGCGCAAGGGGCTGATGCAACTGCTGCGTTAACCCGTCGGAGTCGCCGGCATCAGCCAGTCTTCGAGGCGCCGGCGGTATGCGTCCGGCAAGCGGGCCGGGCCGTTGGCGTCCGCATAGACGAGCACCGCGTCGGAGACGCTGACGCAGGCGCCGTCCTGGAACATCGCCATGCCATAGGTGTACGAAGAGTTGCCGATGCGGAGCACGCCGATGCCGATCTCGAGCGTGCCGGGATAGCTCGCTTCCCGCAGATAGTCGATCGACTGGTGCGCGATCAGGATCCGCTCGCCGTCGCCCGTCGGGATGCGCCGGCCGTCCATCATCGTCATGCTCGCACTGACCCGGGCCTCCTCGTAGTACTGTGCGATGGCCACGTTGTTGATGTGCCAGAGCGGATCGACGTCCGCATAGCGGGCGAGGATCCGCACCTTGAGCGGGTACCGGCCGGGCTCGACGCGTTCGGCAGCGACCTTCACAGGTCGAAGCGACCGTTCGCCTCGGGCTGGTATTGCATCTCGACCACGCGCAGGTCGTGCGGTTCGTTGCCCGGGACCAGGATTCTGATCGTGTCGCCCACGCGCGCGCCGATCAGTGCACGACCAACGGGCGAGAGCACCGAGACTCGCGAGCGCTCCAGGTCCGAGTCCTTCGGGTAGACCAGGGTGACGGTCATGCGCCGTCCCGCCGGCTGCTCCTCGAGCACCACCGTCGAGTTCATCGTGACGACGGCCGGGTCGATGGTCGCCGACGGCACGACGGCCGCAGCGTCGAGCAGGGCCTCGAGTTCGGCCGTGCCCTGCGCCGGCTCCGGCGACTGCCGCAGCTGCTCGATCAGGGAACGCTCGAGCCTTGCGGCATCGAGCTCGGTGAGGTGGATTTCGTTGCTTCTGGTCATGTCGAGTCCTCGTCCTTGTGGTGCCCCGCGGGGCCGGGGTCTTCAATGGAATGTCTGCAGATCGTGATCCGCGAGAGGGTGCGAGAGGGGGAGCCCGGGTCCGATTCGGACGCCCGGGAGTCGGGACGCGCTAAATCGGATGCCGGGCGGCAACAAGCCGGGCCGTGATTCCCGGCTGGCGGGGGGTCAGGATGCAGCGCGTGGTCATGGCTCGATTTATGGCCATTTCCGGGCTCGAAATCAAGGGATTGCGGCACTCTTTCGGCAGGCCTTGCACGATTCGTGCATAATGCGGGCCAAGTTTGCCGCCGCGCAGTCCGGTCTGCGCCCGAGGTCCTTCGGCGGAAAATCAGGAGAATGTCCCCGATTTTCCCCTCGCGGCTCCTCCTGCAGACTCATCGTGGTCTGCATTCCGCGCCCCCGATCCTGTCATTGAATCAATGACGCTTCGTCCGGTTCCCGCTTGCGCGGGAGAAGCGCGATGGTATGAAAAATGTCTTTTGATCAACTCGGCCTCTCGGCCGAACTGCTGCGCGCCGTGCAGGAACTGGGCTACGTCACCCCGACACCCATCCAGCAGCGCGCCATTCCTTCGGTGTTCGAAGGCCGCGACCTGCTGGCCGCCGCCCAGACGGGCACCGGCAAGACCGCGGCGTTCGCGCTGCCACTGCTGCAGCGGATGAGCGAAGAGGTGCCCAGTCCACGCGGCCCGCGCGCGCCGCGGTTGCTGGTGCTGGTGCCGACCCGTGAACTCGCGGCCCAGGTCGGCCAGTCGTTCGACGACTTTGGCCGCCACCTGAACCAGCGCACGCTGCTGGTCTTCGGCGGTGTCAGCGCGCGCCCGCAGATCGATGCGCTGCGCCAGGGCGTGGACATCGTCGTCGCGACGCCGGGCCGACTGCTCGACCACATCAACGAGCGGGTCGTCGACCTGTCGAAGGTGCGGCGCCTGGTGCTCGACGAGGCCGACCGCATGCTCGACATGGGGTTCATCCGCGACATCCGCCGCGTGCTGGCCGTGCTGCCGAAGCAGCGCCAGAACCTGCTGTTCTCGGCGACGTTCTCTGACGAGATCCGCACGCTGGCGAACGGTCTGCTGCACAACCCGCTCACGGTCGAGGTCGCGGCACGCAATGCGCCGGCCGAACTGATCGAGCATCGCGTGCACCTGGTCGAGCAGGGCGAGAAGCGCGCGGTGCTGAGCCACCTGCTGCGCGAAGGCGCCACGCCGCAGACGCTCGTCTTCACGCGCACCAAGCACGGCGCCAACCGCCTCGCCGAGCAGCTCTCGAAGGACGGCATCGAGTGCGCGGCGATCCACGGCAACAAGTCGCAGAACGCGCGCACGAAGGCGCTTGCGGACTTCAAGGACTACAAGGTGCAGGTGCTGGTCGCGACCGACATCGCCGCGCGCGGGCTCGACATCAGCGAGTTGCCGCAGGTCGTGAACTACGAGTTGCCGCACGTCCCCGAGGACTACGTGCACCGCATCGGCCGGACCGGCCGCGCCGGCAGCACCGGCCAGGCGCTGTCGCTGGTCGCAACGGACGAGAAGGATCGCCTGCGCGCGATCGAGCGCGTGCTCGGCCGCAAGATCAACATCCTGCCACTCGACCGTTCCGGGATCCGCATTCCGGTCGAGCGTCCCGTGCCGGCCCAGGCGGCTGTCGCGCAGGCGCCGCGCTCGGCGCGTCCGGCCTACGGCCAGCAGCGCGGACACGGCCAGGCCCAGGGTGGACATGGCCGACGCGGCGGCCGTAGCCGCGGACGGTAATTAAGGCGGTGCCGGTGTTACGGTTTCGGTTGGGCAGTGCCGGCGTACGCCGGCACTGCCCAACCGAAACCGTAACACCGGCACCGTTCTAGAACCTCCGCCGGGCGGCGACGTTGAACGCGATGTCGGGCGACGCGCCGACGTCGATGTCCTCGCTGATTCCGAGGTCGAACTGCCAGCCGCCTCGTGTGCGATAGCTGCCGCCAAACGTCAGCAGGATCGCATCGCCCGACAAATCGGTGCCGCCGCCGTCGAACACCCGCGAGTTGCCCTCGAACTGCATGGTGAGGTCGAGCTCGCGCCACGGGTTCCAGGTGATGCCGGCCAGCGCTGAAAAGACCGCGCTCTCCTGCAGTTGCGGCAATAGATCCCCGTCGCCGAGCCAGACCGCGTTCACTTGCCCGAACACATCCCAGTCCTCGTTGAGCGCTGACTGCGCCGAGAGGCTGAGCGCGACGTCGACCGCGCCGCTGCCGGTCAGGTCGCTCGCGTCACCGAGCGGCGCCTTCACGGTGAGCCAGGCCGACATCGAGCGCGCGTCCGACGCGTAAAGCTGGTAGCCGGCCGACAGCGGAATGTCGCCGACTCCGGACGTGCTCTCGTCGAAGCGTAGCAGCGTCGCATCCGCCACGCGGTACTCGATCAGCAACTCGTCGCGCGGCAGACGATCCCGCGATCCGTTCGGCAGGCCGAAGAAGTCATGCCAGTCCTCGATGAATCCGTCCAGCGACCCGCCGCTCACGCGCCGCCACGGCAACTCGGCGCGCAGCGCGATCTTCGGCCAGAAAGAATGCTCGACGTGCAGTCGCGCCTCGATGACCTCGGCGTCCATCGTGTAGGCCGAGCTGCCGGAAGCGTCGAGGTTGGCATCGTTGCTCCAGTTCAGGACCGCGGCGATCCGGCCGTGACCCGTGTCCGGCAGGCGCGCCGGCAACGGCGAGGGCAGGCCGTAGACGGCCAGCAGCGGATTCTGGTTGCGGGTCAGGAAGGGCTCGGCCCGCGCCGCAGTCGGCAGGAGTGCCGCGGCGCATGCGACCGTGGCCAGACGCGCAAGGAACGGCGCCGTCACATTGGTTCCTGCATCCACGCGTGCAGTTGCGAGTAGACCTCGGGACGATTCATCAGCTCGAGGTGCCCCATCCCATAGCCGACCCACTGCCGGTCCTTCGGGAAATGCAGCGTGTGCGGGGCCTTGCCGTGGCGACCGAGCGCGCTGTCGAGCGGCACGAGGCCGTCGCCGATCAACCGCTCGTTGAGCAGGCTGCGGCGCGCGCCGAGGGTGGCCGCCAGCGCATAGCACTTCACGCCTGAAGGCAACGCCACATGCTCATGGCCGCCCTTGGTGACGGTGCCGTGCCGCAGGTCGGTGATTCCGGCGCTGCGCGTCTTGCCGATCTGCGTGAACGGCGCGGAATACGGGCTCAGGTCCATCACGAAGTCGAGCCAGTGGCCGCCGCGTTCCAGCGGGGCCCCGTGATGCGGCGTGCCGATGAACATCAGCTTCTGCAGATGCTTCAGCCATTCGTGCCGGGCCAGTCGACCGTGGTGGCATGCGCTGCGCGCCACGAGGCCGCCCATGCTGTGACCGACGATCACGAGTTCGGTGACCGGCTGCGGCCAGTGACTGACCAGCGTTTCGAGCAACCCAGCGAAGGCCTCTCCGTTGGCAGCAATGTGCCGGCCGCTGTTGTAGCGCAGATAAAGCGGTGTGTGGCCGAACTCGTCGGCGAGTGCGGCGCCGTGGTCGTGACCTTCGCGAGTCCACTGCCGGTCGTTCAGGCACAGGCCGTGCACCAGCACCAGCAGCTTGCTCGTCGGGCCGGCATCACCCTCCGCATCGAACGCCGCCGACGGGTCGGTGGGATCGACCAAACGGCCGTGACGTCGCAGGCTCATCTCGATCGCGAGCGGGTTGCCGGTGCGCTCGAGATAGTCGCCCGAGACGCCGTTGACCGCCGACAGGAAGGCATCGCGCGCCGGTGTCGAATCGCCGTCCGGCAGCAGCGCCATTGCAGGGGCGAGGCTCGCATCCAGTCCGCGGCTGAGCAACCGCATGCTGCCGCGAACGCTGCGATACACGAAGCCGGTGATGCCGCGCGTCGTGTCGCTGGGGCCGCGGCCCAGCGGCAGCGGCAGCACCTGGATCGTGCGGTGCATCCGTTCCACGATGTCCGTGATGCCGGCGCCGGCATCGAGTGCCATGCGCGCTGCGCCTCGCAGGTCCGAGAGGTGGGTGCGAGTGGGTGCGGCCATGCGTTTCTCCTCGAGCGTCACTCGCTCAGGGCCTTGATGACTTCGATCGGGTTGTTGCGGATCGCGCGCAGCAGCGCGCGAGCGGGTCCAGTCGGGTCGCGGCGGCCCTGTTCCCAGTTGCGGAGGGTCGCGACCTCGATGGAAAGCAGTTCCGCGAACTTCACCTGGCTCAGTCCGGTCATCGCGCGGATCTTGCGGGCGTCGACGCACGGGCTGGCGTCGCCTGCTGCCGGCGAGCGGCGCGGCCTGCGCACGCCGAGTCCCGACAGGCGCTCGCGCCGCCGCTGCCGCAGCCAGCGGGCGGTTTCGAGCAGCTTCTCGAAGGCTTCCGTATCCATTGCCGCGCCGCTACCGACTCGTTCCGGGAGGCCGGCCGAAAGTACGCCGCTGGCGTAGGTACGTCAATGGCGTACTGCGCTTGGCCTTCGGCACGCAGGGCGCTCAGGCGGGCGCCTCGGTCGCCTCCCGCGGCGGCGCGTCGTCCACTTCCGTCAGCAGGAAGAATTCCCGGCCGAGCGCATCGGTCACCGCGGCGAGCTGCGCCTGGATCTCGTCGAGGCCCTCGTGGAGGCCGCGCGTGATCAGGTCGTCAGC
>Ga0209253_10000118_pt1 | contig 56907 bp, 48 predicted proteins | sample FrelakmetBRP12BR_FD_187145 | JGI IMG/M metagenome (GOLD analysis project Ga0209253, IMG submission 187145) | Freshwater lake sediment microbial communities from the University of Notre Dame, USA, for methane emissions studies - BRP12 BR (SPAdes)... | ecosystem: Environmental > Aquatic >...
GAGTTGCGTTTCCTGCAGGCCTAGAAGGGCGTGGGACGGGCGCTATCGCCGGATCTCGACGACGACGCCGTCCTCCGCCCATAGGTAGATGTCCTCGGCGGCCTTGAGATCGAGGATGACGCAGCCGTACGACGCCGGCCGGCCGAGAACGCTCCCCCACAGCCGCACGCCGCTGGAGAGCAGCGGCAGTCCGTGGATCCCGTTCGTGAACCCGGGCAGGGCATCGTAGATCCCCAGGAAGTGGGGCATCCACAGGTCCCAGCGCGAGGCGTACGCGTTCTCGTTGTGCGAGAGCACTTGGAACAGGCCCGGGAGCGTCGGGGAGCGGGCGATCCCGGTGCTGATGACGTGGTCGCTTCTCAGTGCGCCGTCCTCGTAGGCCCACAGGTGCTGCTCCGAGATGCCGATCACGATGCGCTTGTCCGAAACCACGGGCAGCAGGAGCATCGCGTCGCGCGGTGGCAGGACGATTGAAGTTCCATCGGCCAGCCACGCGCGGGCGTTGATCCCCGGGTTGTACTCCTCGATCTTCCACGTCGGCAGCCCATGTCGGTAGCCGATGGCGGCCAGCGTTTCCCCGGCCTGAGTTGTGTAGGGGGTCGGGCGGTAGGTCACGATCAGCGTTGATGTCGGCTCAGCACGCATGGCCGCCTGCAGGGAATCGGCAGCGGCCTGCGGATCGACCTGGCGTTCGTCTCCCAGCCCGGCGGACCATCCTTGAACGGCCTGCGCGATGCGAGCCGCATCCAGAGAAACATCGAAGGCGGAACCCTGTTCGACCACCGCGATCCACTCCCCGATGTCGGCACGACCCGGGGTCCAGGTGAGACGCTCGTCGGTCACTGGATCGTAGGCCTGGAGGGACGCCGGCGCGGCCAGCAGTTGCTCGACCTTGGCCGCAGCGGCCTGTGCCTCGGCGAAGGGGGCGGCCTGGGAGGTGAAGATCAACGGCACGAAGCCGTAGCGAACGAGCAGGGCCGACGGATCGGCGGCGATCAGATTCAGCGTCGCTTCGATGTTCAGAGCACGCCCGTCGCGCCCCGGGACGATGCGCACCATCCCGGCCGCGATTTCGAGCCGTGCCGGCTCTACGGGGGAGTCGGCAAGGGCGGCGAGCCGCGCCAATTCCACCCGGCCGGCACGGCGATCGAAGGTAACCGAGGGATCGAGGTCGATGCCTTGCTGGATGCTTGAGGCCGCCTCGCGCGCGGCGTCGAGCGGATTCTGACGCCGGCCAACCAGGTAGGCGCGCTCTGCCGTTCGACGGGCATCGACCGCCAGGCCGATCTCGGCGGGCGCGACGGTCCAGGTGCGGCCGGTGGGCGGGTCCACGACCTGGAGCTGAAGCTCATGGTTCCACACGTTGTCGAGCGCAGTGGCGGCATCCTCCATCGACACGCCCCCTACGGACAGCCCGGCCACGCGGACGCCGGGTGCGATATCCGGCGAGGTGGCGAACGCGACATACGCCGCGCCCGATCCCAGGACGGGTAGAGCCGTGAGGGCTGCCAGCGAAGCCGCCAGAATCCACCGTAGGCGTTTGCCCGAGGAGCCTCCTGCGGCCCTTGTGCGAGCCTGCGGAACGGTACCGGCAGCAGTCAGCGAAGGCGTTGCCATGGTGTCGAACCGTTACCTTGTCGGCGTGACGGAGTCGAGCCGTGCACTCGGCACCTGGCCCGCGGGGGGCATGTTGCAAGGTCCTTGCCATGGGCGGGGGCGCGTTTGCAGCGCACCGGAATCCAAGGGCCGGCGAGCCGCCGGCCCAGGGGAGTTCGGAGGGTTGCCGTGCGCGTGTCAGTCGGTAACCGGGTAGAAGCACACCCCGGCGGTTCCCGGGCCGGAGTGCACGCCAAGAGCCGGCGAGAGCTCGGCGATCAGTGACTCGACGGCATGTACGCGCCTCTCCACCAACTCCCTGAGCCGTTCCGCCTCTTCCCGTGCGGCCGCGTGTACGTAGGCGATCTTGACCTTGCCAGCTGCGCCCACGGCTTTCTCGACCATGTCGGCGATGGCCTGGTAGGCTCGGGCTCGGCTGCGGGCGACGCCCAGGGCGACGATGGTGCCGTTCTCCATGCCGATCAGTGGCTTGATGTCGAGCAGAGCGCCCACCAGGCGCTTGGCGGCGCCGATCCTGCCGCCCATGTACAGGTACTTCAGGGTATCGGCGGTCTGGATCATGTGGGTGATCGGGATCATGCGCCGCACGACGGCGGTGACTTCGGCCAGCGTCTTTCCGGCCAGGGCGGCGCGCGCGGCCTCGATCGCCATCCAACCGTGGCACATCGAGACGTTCTGGGTATCCAGGACCTCGATCTTCACCTCGGGCATCTGCTCGGCGGCCATCGACTGCGCCGTGCGGGCGGCCTGGTAGGCCCCGCTCCCGCTGGCGGTCATGTGGACGCTGGCAATCTCCTGCACGCCCTCCCGGGACAGCCGCTCGTACAGCTCCAGGTAGTCGCCCGGACCGGGGCTGGCCGTCGTCGGCAGCTCCTTGGCCGATGGCAGCCAGCGGAAGAACTCGTCGCGCTGGATGGTCAGCAGGTCGCGCAGCACGTCGGTCCCGCGATGGATGTAGTAGGCCACCCAGTGGATGTTGAGCGAAGTGAGGAGCTGTTCGGGGATGCTGACAACGGAATCGGTGACAATGGCAACCCTGGGCACGTCGGGCTCCTTGAAGGTCGACTGCGGTTTGTTGGCCGTTCCCGGCGGGCTGATTATAGACCTTCCGGGCGGAGTAGAGCCTTGGCCGGGGCGGCGCGAGGACTTCCGGATCAGGTGGCGTATGGCTCCGGCAGGCTTAGAATCGGCTTCATCCTGAGGACGCCCCAAGGGCGCCCCGGACCGGAAGCCGGGGTTCGCCGGCCCGCAGGGGCTTCCGCGTGAGGGGACGCATCGAGCGACGATGACAGTCACTCCAGCGACGACACCGCGAGGGTCAAGCCTGACGTGGCTTCTGCCGCGACTTGAAGACGTCGTGTTCGTGGCGCTGTTCCTGGTCGTGGTCCTCCTGGGGCCGCGCCTGCTGAACGTCGATGGCGACCTGCCGCGCCATCTGACGCTGGGGGGCTACATCCTCGACAGCCGAAGCATCCCCAGGCACGACCTCTTCTCTCACACCCTGCTGGGTGCTCCGCTGACGATCCACGAATGGTTAACCGATGTCCTGTTTGCGCTGATCTACAGGGCGATGGGATTGGACGGGATTGTCCTGCTGAGCGCCGTGGTCATTGCATTGACGTTCGCGCTCCTCTTCCGCCAGGCGGTCCGTCGTTCTGGTTTGACTCTGGTCTCTCTTGCGCTGGTGATGATCGCTGCCGCAGCCTCGAGCCTGCACTGGTTGGCTCGCCCTCACCTGTTGACGATGCTGCTGGTTGTCATCTGGACCGGCGGACTGGAGAGCCTGGAACGCGGAGGCAGGGGCGGTTGGTGGAAGCTTCCGCTGCTGATGCTCGTGTGGGCGAACGTGCACGGCGCCTTCGTCACCGGCTTTGTCATCTGGCTGGCCTACGGCGCCGACTACCTGTGGCGGCGTCTGGCGCCGAGCCAAAGCCATCCGCTCCCCGCCGACCTTGGGCGCCAGCTTGTCATCGTGCTGGGGTTGTCCCTGGCCGCGACCCTCGTCAACCCCTCCGGTCCCGCTGTCTGGTCGACGACGTTTGGCTTCCTGGGTAGTCACTACCTGGTGTCTCACACCGCTGAGACCCTGCCGCCCAATTTCCATGACGCCAGCACCTGGCCATTCCTCCTGATGGTCGTCCTCTCGCTGGCCATTCTCGGATGGTCGCGCAAGTCCGTTCCGCTCCGATCGGTCCTGCTCTTGGCGGGGTGGACGGCGCTTGGACTGTACATCGTCCGCAACGTACCGCTGTACGCTCTTGTCGCCGTCCCCATCCTGGCGGAGACTCTGGCGGGGATCGCACCGGAGACGGGGGGCTGGGTACAGCGCGAGAGACGCTTGGCGACGATTGACCGGGCACTCCGCGGGCACCTATGGCCCGTGGCGGTCTTCGTGGCCGTTGCGCTGCTCTTCTCCCGGGGCGTGAAACTGGACCTCGCGGGGCAGGGCAACCGCTTCGATGTGGCGGTATTCCCGGTGAACGCGGTCCAGTGGTTGGAGGCCAATCCGCCGCAGGGTCAGGTCTTCAACGACTTCTCATGGGGCGGCTACCTGCTGTATCGCAGCTGGCCCGAGCGGAGGGTGTTCATCGATTCGCAGACTGACTTCTACGGAGAGCAGCTCACACGCCGGTATGAGCAAGTGATCACTCTGGCCGTGGGCTGGGAGGAAGTGCTCGCCTCGTATGATGTTGGATGGGTGCTGATGCCAGCTCACTCTGGGCTGGTAGAAAGGTTGCGCGCCGACCCCGGCTGGGCGGTCGTCTACGAGGATCCAGTGGCGGCGGTTGTGGAGCGAAGCCGGTGAGATTTCGCATGTCCGCACGCGTTGACAGCCAGTCTAGGCTCGGAGCGCCCGCTCGATGATTCCCGGCCTCCCCCATTGAGACCCGGGGTCATCCGGTTGAGGGAGGGAGAACCGGGTGATTAGTGCCGATCGGCCTCGTGCGCCGGTCACCACACGTCGGGGCGGCTGGTTCGGCGCTCAGCAACTGGCATGGAGTCAGGCGTGGCGCTGATGCTGCGCCCAAGGGTCGCAAGGGCTGCTGCGATGGGTGACACTTCAGTTGACGTTCTGCAGTCCCATGGCCTACCAGGACGGCCATGCGAAGCCGGGATTGTTGGAGATGGCGGCGGCCATCGCCGGCCGGGGGTTGGGTCTGGCCAGTTCGTTGCGCGCGGCCGCCGTTTCGGCAATGATCGTTGGATCACAGCAGTCCGACGCTTCCGGGAGGACGGGTTTGCCTTGGGCGTGCTGGGTTGGCCATGGGCCCCCGGCGTACCCGCCTTGATCCATAGATGGATACCTCGACTGCATGCACTGCCGCGGGGGGGCAACGCACTTGACGTACCATCACCAACCCGATCCCGTGCCGGATAGGATGTAGCGGTGGGGCAATGAGCAGGGCGTCGCGTCAGCGGCTTGCCATCCTCTTGCTCTTGCTGGTCTTTGGCGCGCTCTACTCATGGGGCACGTACGCGGTCTTCACGCGTCGCGTTAATGGCGGCAACGATTTCTTTAGCCGCTACGTGGCTTGGCGGGCGTTTCTGTTCGAAGACCGCAATCCCTACTCGGACGAGGTCACGCGCGATATCCAGCTGGCGATCAACGGCAGGCTCGCACGCCCCGGCGAAGACGAGAATGCGCTCATCTATCCGTGGTACGCGGTTCTGGTACAGTGGCCATTCGTCTTCCTGTCCTGGCCGTGGGCCAGGGCCGTGTACATGGTGGTGTGCCAGATCTCCATCGTCATCGGCCTGGCGCTGACGGCCCGCCTTCTGCGCTGGAACTTGTCGCCCATCCTGTTCACTTGCACGGCGGTCTGGGCGGTGCTGTTCTATCCGCAGGGACGCGGGATTGTGTTGGGGCAGCTTGTCATCACGCAGTATCTCTTTGCCGTGTGGACGATCTGGCTCTTGCGCCAAGAGCACGACGGATGGGCAGGGGTCTGCCTGGCGCTCACAACCGTGCGGCCAACCGCGGTCTTCCTGTTTGTCCCCTTTCTGCTCTTCTATGCGGTGGCGCGCCGCAAGTGGAGATTCTGCGTCTCGTTGATGGCGGCAATGGCGGTTCTGTTTCTGGGTGGCTTTGTCTTTCTGCCCCACTGGTTCGCGGACTGGGTTTACCGCATGTCGCGCTACCCGAGCTACACCATCGGGCAGTCGCCGATCTGGCTGCTTACGCACAGGGCCACCTCGCTGGGTTCGGTGTGGGAGGTGGTGTTCACGCTGGGCGCCCTTGGCCTGATGGGGGTGGCTTGGTGGTTGGCGGTGCGAGCGCCGGACGGCGCGGTGTTCCACTGGGCGTTGGGCGTCACCCTCGTCGTGTCCGATCTGGTCGTCCCCCGATCTGCGACGACCAATTACATCTTCCTGCTCTTCCCGACCTACTTGATCCTATCGGCACTGACACGGACGTTGCCGCGCGCGAGCGTGTGGCTGATCGTGAGCATCCAGGCCTTTGGCTTGATCGGCCTGTGGTGGCTGTTCGCCGCTACGGTGCAGATGGATGTCGAGCAGCCTATCATGTTCATTCCCCAGCCTGTGCTGATTGGCCTTGTCCTTGCGATGGGATACGGCTGGCTGGTGGCCGATAATCGTCGGGCGGGGGTCGCGCTGTGCGAACGAGGGGCGATGCATCGGCCGTAGCAGGGGGCCTGGCCCTGGCCGTCCAATCGGGTGCAGCCTCAAACCCATCTCTCTGGCGCAGGTAGACGCGGTGACCCATGCCCTGCGCGCCTGTCCGGCAGGGTCCGAAGGTCTCGTGGCGACAGCGGGGCAGTCTTGGCCGTCTCTCGGCCGGATGGCACTTTCGCTTGTTATTGGAATGATCGCGGCGGAGGTGCAGCTTGCTGCTGCGCCTCCCCGTGCTTTCGTCTCACGAGTTCGCCTCGCCAACAGGGGACGAAACCGGGCCTCTGACACGGGTCATCGCGCCGTCGGACAGAGTGGCACTGGGCGGGGGCGAGCATTGGGTCGGCGATACGCGGCGTCGGTCGTGCGCGGCATCCACGGATCGATCCACTTCGGAACAGGCGCCTGCCCAAGTGTCCCGATCACCGTTGTTGGTACCTGCGGGCGCTTATCCAGCGCGAGGGACACACGCCCACGATACCGCGACGAGGCCTTGGCAAGCGAGATGATCCGGTTCGGCCGTGTGTGAGAGGAAGGCGGGGATGCCAGCCCCAGCATCCCGGCCCGAAGGGCATAGCATGCGACTGCAGGGGTCCGTCTGTCCATTGCTGTGCCGAACCTTGAGCGGACCTGACCCTTGGGCGGCACCCCGCCGTATGCGCCGAAGAGGATAGAGCGTTGGCTGGAGGAGATGACCTCGGCTGGTTAAGGGACTGTGCCACACGGCCCCGTGTCTACGTAGACCTCCGCCATAGGATCCTGGTAGCACAGCTGCCAGCCGTCCTTGGTTAGGGCCTCCCTCAGAGGAGAGCCCCCAGACGCCAGCACGGCATGGATGTCCCAATGGAGGAATACTTCCTGCCAGCCAGGCAATGCCCGTTCAACCCGATCGGATTGGATGATGATCTCATCTCCATAGACGTCCGACCGGCCATCGACAAACACCGGGTATTCTGGCAGCGCCCAGGTAAGGTAACCACCCCAATTGAAAGCATTGAACAGTTGCCCCGGCGGCCGTGATCGTTTGAGATAGCTGACTGCTCCAGCCGGGTAACTGCCCAGATCGACACGGTGTGCGGCGGCGTCCGGCCATTTCAGGACGAGGAAGGCGAGTGCATAGATGAAGAAGCCCAGACAGACGCCTGCCCGAAGCGGATCGGGCTTCCGATTCGGAGGCGCAGCCATGAGGACCTCATCCCAGCCAAGCGAGGTGACCCAGGCGAATGGTGCTACGACCGCGAACAAGGCCAGATGGCGGCGCGAGACGAGGGCCATGGCGGTGACCATCACCAGCAGCAGAACCCTGGATACCCGTGCCGGCTTGTGGGCGAATCAAAGGATCAAGACACTGGCGGCGATCGCGATCAGAAAGAGCCGCCCATACAGGGCGTGGAAATCTGGCGAACGCCATTCCTGAATCATGGACTGTTCGGCGGCCCGCCCGGCGGTCAGAAGGATTTCCCGGTGGACATACCAGCCATAGGGATTCGCCAGGGTGGCCAGCGCCATCGCGGCGAAGACGGCTGCCAGGGTCTTTAGGCGGTCACCTTGCTTGGCGAAGTCCACAGCATACAGGACCAGCATGAGAAACCCAACCGGGAATCCGCCGTGCAGGTTGACCCACAACAGCATCGCCACCGGGAGAAGCCAGATGATCCGCCTGTTTCCAAGGAAGAATCCTTCGAGAACTACCATGAACAACAATGCGAAGAGGAGCGTGAAGACGTTGGGGCGGGCCGACCAGTAACCGATCGAAAGCAGGATCGATACCCCCACCAGCATGAACCGGCGGAGAGTGCCCGTCTTCAAGGCATTCCATTCCACCAGGAGAACAGCTGAGATGGCCAGGGCGGCCAAGAGATCCACGCCTCGGTAGCCGAGTCCCTTGTAGGCCGTGTACAGGGCGACTTCGTACGGATACCCAGGATGCGACCAGACGGCTCCTGCGCGCGTGTAGGAGAATGGGTCGGCGGCCAGGATTTGCCCGTGCTCGACCATCCAGCGGCCATTGGCCAGGTGCCACCAAGTATCGCTGTCCACGGAGCGTCCCAGTACCAGGCCCAACACGAAGAGTCCGATCGCTGGCTGAATCAACCAGCCGGCCAATCGCTCTACCCAGATGATCGTCGGCGATATTCTGGTGGTCATGTCTTTCTCGACCCAGCGCATGCCGGAGAATGGGACCCCGATGGATCAGCGAGATGGTTCCGGGCAAGGGCGATCCACGTTCTTCGCGCGCCGGAGTCCTGCAAGCACACCGACGACCCCCATTGTAGACTCATCGTGCGGGACGGGAATCCCCCTGCGTGCGCAACCCCTCTGGCCGAGCGCAGGGCCAACCACCTCATCCATCCGAGACATGTGATCGGCGCCGGGCCGCGGGTCAACAGTACACAAGGTGCGGTGGCGAATCCGGCTGGCGTCCATTGAGATTGTCATCCGCCAGACATTCCTGGAGAAGGTCCATCCGCAGGCGCGCCCGGGTCATCCTTCTGCCCGCAGGTTCATTTGCGGATCATCTTCGAGCTGCATCAGCGTCCCTGCCCGGACAGGTTGATTTGTCCCTGGCCCTCGCCGGGCACTTGGTCGACTGAGGCGGCGACATCTGGGATTCATCCGGCCATGCCGTGCGGCTAAACGCACTCATCCCTTGGGTCTGCTCGTGCGCGGTCTACGGAGTCCCGCCCTTGGGGAGGGATGCCCTCGAGATAGCGGCCCTGGCCATACGCGTGTCTGCGCCGGCCGTCCTCGTCTACCATTCGCCAGGGGATCCAACACTCCAGTCGGCTGGGGACAGCATGCTCCTGCTTCGGACCGCGGCGCCACACCGAGCAGATCGGCCGCTGCTCAGAATCGCATGTGGAGGCCAAGTAGCAGGGCGCAATCCCCCCGTTCGGGGGGATAGTGGGCTTGTCTGCCAGCTGTTCATCCCACTCGAGAGCAGGTTGTGGCCACCGGAGCTGTGACCGCCGGTCCACGCGGTGGTCCTGGTCGACCGGACCCTATACAAGGTGCCGCTCCGCTGGGCGAGGTAGCCGGGTAGAATCGAGGGGCGAGTGCGGCGGCCGGGCCAATACGCCCCGCGCAATCGCCAGCGATACGGGTGAAGGACGAGATGACACACAGGCTGCGCTACCTGATGGCCCGAACCCCCTTGCTGTCGCGCATCCTGGCGGCCAATGCGGTCGTCGTCCTGCTGGGGGCCGTCGCGGGGACCTTCCTGACCAAGGCGTTGGCGAGCGAATCGACCCTGGGGCTGGTGCTGAGTTTCGCCGCGCTGGGCGTGGCGCTGAGCCTGTTGATCAACTACGTCGTGCTGCGCCGGACGCTGCGGCCGCTCTCTGAGCTGACTCGGGCCGTCGACCGGATCCACGACGACCTGTCTGGCGCCCAGATCCCGGTGATCGAGGGCAATGACCCGGATCTCACACGCCTGACTCTGGCTCTCAACACGATGCTCGACAGGCTGGCGGTGCACGCAGCGTTGAACGAGGCCAATCAGCGTTCGCTGCGGGCGCTGTCGCTCGAGGTGCTCTCGGCGCAGGAGGAAGAGCGGAAGCGCATCGCCCGCGAGCTGCACGATGAGACCTCCCAGTCGCTCGCTAGCCTGCTGATCTCCCTCGAGCGCATCGACTCCGCTATCCCCGACGACCTGCCGCATTTCAAAGAGCGCCTCCGTGCTGCCCGCGGCCTGACGACGCGGGCCATCGATGATCTGCGGTCGCTGGTGGCGGACTTGAGGCCGCTGGTGCTGGATGATCTGGGGCTGGCGCCGGCGATCCGCTGGTATGCCAGCGACCGCCTCGAGCCGGAAGGCATCGACGTCAGCATCGAGACGGCCTCCGACCTTCCGCGACTCCCTGCGGCGGTCGAGACGGCTGTATTCCGGATCGCGCAAGAAGCCATCAGCAACGTCCTCACCCACGCCGATGCCGGCCAGGTGCGCATCCGGCTGTCCTATGCCCGAGATCTGGAGCTGATCGTCGAGGACGATGGCGTGGGCTTTGACGCCGGGCTGCCGGCTCCCGCCGACGGGCGGCAGCACATGGGGCTGTTCGGCATCGGCGAGCGAGCGGCGGCGCTGGGAGGCGAGGCGCTCGTCGACTCGACGCCCGGAAAGGGGACGCGCGTCCGCGTGACGATCCCGCTGCAGGCGTTAGAGGCTGGACGTGACTAGGCCGATCCGCATCCTGCTGGCGGACGATCACGCCATCCTGCGGGACGGCATCCGCGCCCTGCTGAGCGACGAGACGGATCTGAACGTGGTCGGCGAGGCCGAGAACGGGCGGCAGGCGGTCGAGCAGGCGAGGGCCCTGCGGCCGGATATTGTCATCATGGACATCGGCATGCCGCTGCTCAGCGGGCTGGAGGCGACCACTCAGATTCGCAGGGATGTGCCCGAGGCGCGGGTGCTGATCCTGACGATGCACCAGAACGAAGAATACCTGGCCCGGGTCCTGGCGGCGGGCGCCTCAGGCTACGTGCTGAAGGACGTGGCCGGGCGCGAGCTGGTCAGCGCCATCCGCCAGGTCGCCGGTGGGGAGGCGTTCTTCTCGCCGTCGATGACCAAGACGCTCACCAGCCTGTACCTGCACAGCCTGGAAGCCGAACGGACACACGATCCGTACAGCGACCTGACCATCCGCGAGCGAGAGGTGCTGCAGCTAGTGGCCGAGGGCTTCACCAATCATCAGATCGCCGAGATGCTCAAGCTGAGCATCAAGACCGTCAAGACCCACCGGCTGCACCTAATGCAGAAGCTCGACCTCCACGATCGAACGGAGCTGGTGAAGTACGCATTCCAGAAAGGGATCATTACCGCCTGACCCCTGGCCGCCGCATGGCGATGTCGGGGCAGCCGGCGACGGTTCGCCAGACAGGCCAGGGTGTTATGCGCCCTCGGTGGGGCTCCACACGCGGGTCAGACGGATATCCTGGACTTGGGCGATGGCGGCCCTCAGCGCCTCGCGGTCGGCATTCTCGACCCACAGCGTGACGGCGCGGCATTCCGGGTCATCGCACGGCAGGATGATGGCCGAGCGGACATTGCCCCGCAGGTTGGCGACGGCGTTGACGACCCGGGCGAGTGAGCCGGGAACGTCCGGCACCACAACGGTCACGCGCAGTGCGGCCGACTGACCGCCCAGGATCTCGACGAACTCCTTGAAGATGTCAGTCTCGGTGACGATGCCCACCAGGCGACCGTTTTCGACGACCGGCAGCGAGCCGATCTTGTGGTCGACCATCCGGCGGGCGGCCTCTTCCATCGGGTCATCGGGCGAGACGGTGACAACCGGCGAGACCATCACCTGCGTCATGTCGTGCTGTCGGTCCCGGACGGAAGGGGGTGGGGCGGTGGCCAGGAACTGCTCGAGCATGCTGCGCGTGACAATGCCCACGACGTGCCCTTCGCCGTCGACGACCGGCAGTCTCCGGATGCGCGCCGACTTGCACAGTCCCAGCGCGGCGCGGGGATCTCCGTCCGGGCGGACGCTGATCGGTTGGGCGGTCATGACGTCACGAACGAGCATGGCCGATCTCCTTGCGTGATGGGCGTCGATGCCGCCGGCAGCCGGGGTCGGGTAGCGCCCGGGCACCAACGGATGCATTGTCGCACAAGTTGGGGATGCCAGGGGAAGGGGGCGCCGGGCGAGGATGCTCGCTGCGCCGCGTCCCGGGGACGCGACGCAGCGGGGCGCGGGTGTGTTCCTGTAGCAGACGTCGCCGGGGCTATCCCCTCGCGAAGTCCTCGACCGCGCGCGCCAAAGGTTGCAGATCCGGGAAGCCGGAGGCGGCTACCTGCACCTCAGGCGGGAAGTCCGACAACACCTGCGCCGGCCGGACTTCGATGACTTCATTCTCGGAGGCCGGGCAGCGCGCGGCCCACCCGATCGCCTCGTCCCTGGATTTCACCCGGATCATCCAGTAGCCGCCCAGCAATTCGCCGGACTCGGGAAAAGGCCCGGGCCTCACGACGGGCTTGCCGCCGCCGAACGAAACGCGTGCGCCCATTGCCGGTGGGTGCAGCCTGTCGAGCGCCAGCAGCACGCCGGCCTGCTGCAAGGATTCGTCACTTCATCATCGCCTCGACGGCCTTGGCGTCCGGCAGGACCCCCGGCGCGGCGCTTTCGTAACCCTTCGGGATCATCAGCAGCATGAATCGCATCATCTCCTGCCTGTTGTCTCGCGCCTAGCTTCCGGGGCGCTGGCTGAGCTGTTCCGAGCGCGCCCGCTGGCGCTCTTCCTGCTCCCGAAGCTCGGGGGTGAATGCGGCGCCGAAGTCTTCCGCCTCGAACACCGGGCGGAGCTCGACCTCCGCCGCGGCACCCTCCGGATTGGGGAAGCGCTTGGCCCATTCGATCACATCTTCCAGCGACGCCACCCTCCACAGCCAGAAGCCGGCGATCAATTTGGTCGACCCCGTGAACGGGCCTCGGAGCACGGATCGTTCCAGGCCCTGGGAGTGGACGCGCGCGCCCTTCGAGCTTGGATGCAGCCCCTAGCCAGCGAGCATCATCCCCGCTTCGACCAGCTCCTCATTGAATCTTCCCATCTCGGTCAGGAGCTTCTCGTCGGGCAGCACGCCCGCTTCCGTGTCCTCGTCCGCCTTCAGGATCACCATGACTCTCATTACATCACCTTCACGTTGATGTTGAGCACCGACCCGGCTAGCAGGCTGGTTCCGGTGGCGGAGTACGGGCCCGGAACCGGCGTTTAGCACGCGCTTCGAGCTCGACCGGTGCTGGGTTTGTTCCCGGATCCTGGAAACGCTGATCCGTCGATCTGGTGCAGCCGGACCGAGGCAGGCCAGCGCCGATCGTCAGCGCCCAGGGCCGGGAAACGTGTACGATCCGGCGTCGCACTCCCAGCGCGCAAGCGCACCGGCCCCGCGCCTATCCGCCGGCCATCGCCCCGATGATGCGGAAGGGCTCGCTGCCCAGGGCGATCGCGTCGGGTAGCGGGTCATCCGGAGGCTCGAGCGAATAGTCCTGCTGGCAGGCGAAGAACCTCAGGAAGTCCCGGCGCTGCCGCGTGACGTGATCGCGGATCGTCCCCTGCAGCACGGGGTACGCCGCTTCGAGTGCGTCGAGGATCGTGCGCTGCGTGACGGCGCCCTCGACCTCGAGGCTGACCTCGCCCGGGATGCGGGCCAGCGTCCGCAAGTGCGCCGGAAGGACGACGCGGATCATGGCAGCGTCTGTACCTCGACCGATAGGACGGCCGGCAGGTCCCGCACGATCGGGGACCATGCGTCGCCGGCATTCGCCGAGGCGTACACCTGGCCGCCGGTGGTCCCGAAGTACACCCCGCACGGGTCGAGCGAATCCACGGCCATGGCGTCGCGCAGGACGTTGACGTAGCAGTCGCGTTGGGGCAGGCCCTTCGAAAGCGGCTCCCACTCGTTGCCGCCGGACCGGCTCCGGTAGACGCGCAGTTGCCCATCGGGTGGGAAGTGCACTGAGTCGCTCTTGATCGGGACGACGTAGATCGTCTCGGGCTCGTGGGCGTGGACATCGATCACGAAGCCGAAGTCGCTGGGCAGGTTCCCGCTCACCTCGCGCCATGACGCGCCGGCGTCGTCGGTGCGCATCACGTCCCAGTGCTTCTGCATGAAGAGGACATCCGGGCGCGACGGGTGCATGGCGATGCGGTGCACGCAATGGCCGACCTCGGCGTCAGGTTCGGGGAGTTCGGAGGCCGACCTCAGGCCGTTGTTGGCCCGTCGCCACGTACGGCCGGAGTCGTCGGTGCGGGAGACGCCGGCAGCCGAGATGGCGACGTACATGCGCCCCGGTTCCGAGGGTCGAGCACGATGGTGTGCAAGCCCATGCCTCCAGCGCCAGGCGCCCACAGGTTTCCCTTCGAGGCGCGGAGCGCGGGGAGCTCCTCCCAGGCCTGCCCGCCGTCGGTCGACCGGAAGAGGGCGGCGTCCTCGACCCCGGCGTAGACGGTCTCCGGATCGGTCAGCGACGGTTCGAGGTGCCAGACGCGTTTGAACTCCCAGGGGTGCTGTGTCCCGTCGTACCACTGATGGGTTCCGGGGGTGCCGTCGTAGGCGAACTTGTTCCCCACCGGTTCCCACGTGCTCCCGCCGCCGTCTGAGCGCTGGATCACCTGTCCGAACCAGCCGCTGGTCTGCGAGGCTTAGATGCGATCGGGGTCCACAGGCGAACCCTCGAGGTGATGGATCTCCCAGCCGGGGAAGTGCGGGCCGGTGACGGCCCAATCATTGCGCTTCCTGTCCGATGTCAAGATGAATGCGCCCTTACGTGTGCCGACGAGTGCCCGTATCCTGCTCACGCCTGACTCCTCCCAGAGCTTCGCTCAGGACCCTACGAGATCGAGGCTCGAATAGCCTCCCGTATGAATACGGACACGGTGTATCCTAATTCGGCGAGCGGCGAAAGCTTGTCGAGACGGCGGCCGCTGCAGGGAGCCCGTGCGTGGTGGGCGGAGGGCCCGCTGGGCCCGGGATCCCCGCGCTTCGAACCCCGATTCGCGGAGCCTCCAAGCCCGCCCGGCGGGCCGTGTTGTGAGACGCCCCGTTCGCCCCGAGGCGACAATGAAGACAAGTGAGATGAGATAGACCGGAGTACTCGACATCCGATGCGGCACCGCGGCTTGCTCCCGTCGCCGTTGGGAATCTCAGGCCTGGGGTGGATGACGGCGCCGCCGGGTCGCCGCTAGACTGGGCTAACCATTTCCGCGAGGTGTTCGCGTGCGCCCTCAGCGCGCAAGCCCGATCCGCACCCCGATCCTAGGATCATTGCCTCCCGCCGCGTTGCCTGGTCCGGGTCCGGCTCGCGAGGCGGGTTCGCATGCCGCCAGCCTCGAGTTGGCATGCCCGTTTCCGCCCGCCTCGTTCGGCCCGGCCGACTCGCGTGGCTCACGTACCTTGAGACTATTGGCGAAGGAGGTGCCCTCGTGCGCGTGACGCTCGATCCGGAAGCGCTGCACGGCCCCTTCGTGCGTGAGATCGAGGCGATCTCCGAGCAGAACCTCCTGAAATGCAACCAGTGTGGCCGTTGCTCCGCCGGCTGCCCGCTGGTCGAGGAAATGGACCTGCTCCCGAATCAGATCATCCGTCTGGCCCAGCTCGGCCTGGAAACGGTGATTGAGTCTCAAACCCCTTGGATGTGCGCCTCGTGCCTGATGTGCCAGTCGCGCTGTCCGAAAGGGGTCGATCTGCCGCGGATCATGGAAGCCGTGCGGCAGATCGCCCTGCGGCGCGGAGAATCTCGCGTCCTGGCCGGTCAAGTAGAAGGCACGCTGCTCGCCCTTGCGCCGCAAATGGCGATCATTGCAGCCCTCCGGCGAGGCGAGCGATGACCTCGGCCGAGCGCATCTACTCCTACTTCCCCGGCTGCACGCTGGCAACGACCGCGGTCGATTACGATGTCTCCGGACGCGCGGTGGCGGCGGCGTTAGGCCTCGAGTTGCGCGAGGTTCCGGACTGGAACTGCTGCGGCGCCGCTTTCCCGCTCAACGCCGAGAACGTGATGAACTTCATCGCCCCGGCCCGGGCCCTGATCGCCGCCCAGCGGTCCGGTCACGACCTGGCGACGTTGTGCGCCGTGTGCTTCCACGCGTTGAAGCGATCGGATTCGTTCCTGCGAACGCACCCGGAGGCCGCCGACCGCTTGAACGCCTTCGTGACCGAGGGGGACTTCGACGGACGGGTGACCGTGCGTCACTTGCTCGGGATCCTGCGCGACGACCTCGGTTGGGAGGTCGTCAGTCGCCATGTGGCGGCTCCGCTCCAGGGACTGCGAGCGGCGCCTTACTACGGGTGCCTGCTCCTGCGGCCCGAGGCCGAGATGGAGTTGGACAATCCCGAGGCCCCGCGCGTGCTGCACGACCTGCTGCAATCCCTGGGCGCCGAGCCCGTCGGCTTCGCCCGTCAGGCGGAGTGCTGTGGGTCGACGCTGCTCGTCTCGGCCCCCGGTGCCAACCAGCGCCTGTCCGCGGCGGTGATCGAGTCGGCCCGCGCGGCCGGCGCCATGATCGTGGTCACGGCCTGCCCGCTGTGCAAATTCAATCTCGATCGTGCGCAGGAGGGAAGGCCTGCGGCGGAACAGCTGCCGGTGGCGTACTTCACCCAGGTGATGGCGGCCGCCTTCGGCCTGGCGGAGCACGCCGGCCCTGCCTTTCCTCTAAGGGCCGCTGCATGAGCAACTCGGGCTGCACGACGGCGCTGGTGATCGGTGCGGGGATCGGCGGGATCACGGCGGCGCTCGACATTGCCAACAGCGGCTTTCCGGTGGTGCTGGTCGAGCGCGAGCCCTCGATCGGGGGCCACATGGCCCAGCTCTCCGAGACCTTCCCGACGCTCGACTGCTCTCAATGCATCATGACCCCCAGGACGGTCGAGGTCGGTCACCACGAGAACATTCGGCTCCACACCCACAGCGAGATCGAGTCGGTCCGCAAGCAACCCTCCGGCAACTACACCGTGCGCATCCGGCGCCGGGCGGCCTATGTTGACTGGGACAAGTGCACCGGCTGCGGCGTGTGTCAGGAGAAGTGCCCGTTCAAGGTCGAGTCGCTCTTCGAGCGCGGGATCGGAAAGCGCAAGGTCATCTACACCCTGTCGCCCCAGGCGGTGCCCAACAAGCCGGTCATCGATGCCGAGCACTGCCGCTACCTGCAGAGCAAGTGGGACATGGAGGCCGGGCGCGCGCCCTCGGTCGATAAGCAGGGCAACCCGGCGACGCCCAAGTGCGGCGCGTGTGCCAAGCTTTGCCCGACGGGCGCCATCGACTGGGAGCAGCAGGACACGGTCGTCGAAGAGGAAGTCGGGGCGATCGTCATGGCGACCGGCTATGACCTGCTACCGATGGAGCGGCTGCCCGAGTACGGTGGAGGGGAACTGCGCGACGTCGTGGACGGGCTGGCGTTCGAGCGGCTGCTTGCGGCGAGCGGTCCGACGGCCGGCAGAGTCCTGCGGCCATCCGACGGCGCGGAGCCCAGGCAGGTCGTCTTCGTCCAGTGCAGCGGCTCGCGTGATCCGGAGCGGGGCGTCCCGTATTGTTCGAAGATCTGCTGCCTGTATGTGGCGAAGCAGGCGATGCTGTACAAGCACCGCGTACCGGACGGGCAGGCGTACGTCTTCTACATCGACGTGCGCGCCGGAGGCAAGGGGTACGAGGAGTTCGTGACCAGGGCGCAGGAGGAATCCGGAGTCGTCTACCTGCGCGGCAAGGTGAGCAAGATCTACGCTCAGGACGGCAAGCTGATGGTCAAGGGCGCCGATACGCTGAGTCACCGGGCGGTCGAGATCCCGGCCGACCTGGTGGTCCTGGCGACGGCGTTCGTGCCGCGCGCCAGCACCACGGCCGTCGCCGGGCTGTTTGGTGTTGGCGTGGACGACAACGGATTCCTGGTTCCGGGTGATGAGGAGATGGCGCCGGTCGAGTGCGGGGCCGAAGGAGTATTCCTGGCGGGTGCGGCGCTGGGCCCGAAGGACATCCCGGAGACGGTGGCGCAGGCCAGCGGAGCGGCGGCCAAGGTCCTTTCGCTGTTCCAGCAGCGTGTGAACGCACAGCCGCCCGTGGCCGCCTGAGGGGCGGGCAGGGGACCGGATCGGATTCTCATGGGCAGTCGCATCGGGGTATTCATCTGTCATTGCGGCCACAACATCGCCTCGGCGGTGGATGTGGCCGCGCTGTCCGCGGACCTGGGCCGTCATCCGGGCGTTGCCTTTGCCGCCGACTACAAGTACATGTGCTCCGATCCGGGGCAGCAGCTGATCCGCCAGGCGATCGCCGACCATCACCTGGATGGGATCGTGGTGGCGGCCTGCTCTCCGGCGATGCACGAGACCACCTTCCGCCGCACGGCGCTCAGCGCCGGGATGAATCCCTTCCGCTGCGAGAGCGCCAACATCCGCGAGCAGGTGTCGTGGGTGCATCAGCATGACCTGCCGGCGGCGACGGCCAAGGCGTCGGACATCGTGCGATCGATCGTCGAGAAGGTGCGCCTGGACGAAGCTCTCGAGCCTCTCACCCTGGCGCTGACCCGTCGCTGCGTGGTGGTCGGTGGCGGCATCGCCGGCATGCAGGTTGCCCTGGACGTCGCCGGCGCCGGCTACCCGGTGACGCTGGTAGAGCGTGAGGCGAATCTGGGCGGGCGGATGGCTCAATTGAGCGGGACCTTCCTGAACCTGACGGGAGGCACTGAGCGCCTGCAGGCGATGACGAACGCGGTCGCCCACCACCCGAAGATCCAGGTGCTAACGGGCTCGCGGGTCTCGACATGCAGCGGATATGTGGGCAACTTCCAGGTGGAGATCCGAACCCCAGCGATGGAGGGTGAGGAGCCGACGCCGTTCTCGCTCGACGCGGGCGCGATCGTCGTGGCCACGGGCTGGGACGCCTATGACCCGAAGCGGCTGCCTGAGTACGGAGGCGGGCTTCTGGCCGATGTAGTCAGCACGCTCGATTTCGAGCGATGGCTGGCGCGCGGGGGTCAATTGCGGCGTCCTTCGGATGGCAGCGTGCCCCGTCAGGTGGTCTTCGTTCAGTGCGCCGGCTCGCGGGACCCTGAACGCGGCGTGCCTTACTGCTCGAAGGTCTGCTGCATGGTCGTCGCCAAACAGGCCATGCAATACCGGGAGCTGGTCCCCGACGGCCAGGCCTATGTCTTCTACATCGACATCCGCTCGGCGGGCAAGGGCTACGAAGAGTACGTCCGGCGCGCCGTCGAGGAGCACGGCGTCCTCTACCTGCGGGGCAAAGTGAGCGAGGTCTGTCTGGAGAAAGGCAAGATCCGGGTGTCCGGGTCGGACACGCTCAGCGGCCTGGCGGTCGATATCGCCGCCGATCTGGTCGTCCTGGCGACGCCGATGGTGCCGGCGGAGGGCGCCATCGCCCTCGGGCAGACGCTCCACATCAGCACCGACGCCAACGGGTTCTTCAACGAGGCGCACCCCAAGCTGCGACCGGTCGAGACGCTGACGGCCGGGGTGTTCCTGGCTGGGACCTGCCAGGGGCCGAGGGACATCCCCGAGACGCTGGCGCAGGCCAGTGGGGCGGCCGCCAAGGTGCTGCAGCTGTTCTCCCATTCGGAGATGACCCAGTCGCCGACGGTTGCCGCGGTGATCGAGGACCTGTGCTCCGCCTGTGCAACGTGCGTTGGCATCTGTCCGTACGGGGCACGCGCCATCCATCCGGTGCGCCGCGTGGGCACGGTGAACGCGGCCCTGTGCCAGAGCTGCGGCGCCTGCGTCTCGGCGTGCCCCAACAAGGCCTGCTACGTGCGCAACTGGCATCCGACTCAGGTACTGGCCATGCTGGACGAGGTCGTGTGACCCGGGGCAGCCCCGGGAGCAGCGAGGAGCCGATGACGACAGCCGTTCGCCGCCAACCGATCGCGGACGTGCCCCTGATGGAGCGGGTCAACGCGTTGGCCGAACAGCAGGTCGAGCTGTGCTACCACTGCCACAAGTGCACCTCGGGCTGCCCGGCGGCCGAGGAGATGCGCTACGGCCCGGATCAGATGCTGCTCCTGGTCCAGCTCGGGCAGAAAGACCGGCTTCTTTCTAGCGCCGATCTCTGGCTGTGTGCGGGCTGTGAGACGTGCGCCACGCGCTGCCCGAATGAGATCGACATCGCCCGCGTGGTGGACGCGCTGCGCCAGATCGCGCGGGCAGAGGGTGTGACGGGGGCCGACCCGAGCTCGGTCAAGTTCCATCGCTTGTTCCTGTTCCTGGTCGAGCGGCTGGGACGGATGAACGAGGCTGGACTATTGGGCGCACACAAACTCTGGACCGGGAACCTGTTCTCTGACCTCGGCAGCGGCGCCCGGATGGTGGTCATGGGCAAGATCCCGCTGGTGCCGCATGTCGTCAGGGGCAGGGCGCAACTCAGGAAGCTGTTCGGGGCGCGGGAGTTCTCCATGCCCACGGCATCGGACGAGAGCGCGGCTCCGGAAGGTCGGGGTACGTGATGGAATACACCTACTATCCCGGATGCAGCCTGCACTCGACCGGTCGCGAGTTCCACGACTCGGTCACGGCGGTCTTCCGCGCCCTGAAGATCGGCCTGGTCGAGCTGGAGGATTGGAATTGCTGCGGGGCATCCTCGGCTCACAGCCATAGCCGCGCCCTGTCCCTGGCTCTGCCGGCGCGCAACCTGTCGCTCGCGCAGGCGGCAGGCCGTGACGTCATCATGCCTTGCGCCGCGTGCTTCAACCGTCACAAGACGGTCGAGCGCGAGCTGCAGTCCAGCCCGGAGCGCCGCCGCCAGCTCGAGCAGGTCGTGGGCTTCGAGTACAGCGGTTCGAGTGCCGTGCGAGCGCTGCTCGAAGTGCTGCACGACGCCATCGGGGTGGAAACAATCCGAGATCGCGTCACGCGGGATCTGGCGGGCTTGCCGGTCGTGGCCTACTACGGCTGCCTGCTCGTGCGCCCTCCCGAGGTGACGCAGTTCGACGATCCGGAGAACCCTGTTGTCATGGGCAGGCTGCTCGGCGCGCTGGGAGCCGACGTGCGCCCATGGGGGAACGCCACGGAATGCTGCGGAGGAGCACTCACACTTACCCAGCCGAAGGTCGCGCGCCGTCTGGTCAGCCGCCTGGCCGGGCGGGCGAGGGAAGCCGGAGCGCAGGCGATTGTGACCAGCTGCCCGCTGTGCCAGGTCAATCTGGAGATGCGACAGCCTGGTCCTGGAGCTCGGATGCCGATCTTCTATATCAGTGAACTGATGGGTCTGGCCTTCGGGCTGGAGGAGTCGCGAGCGTGGTGGACGAAGCACCTGATCGACCCGCGCCCCGTGCTGCAGCTTGCGGGGCTGGCTGCGTGACGCGGCATTTGCGCGATGGGAGAAGCTGACTTGCGGACCGGTGAATCGGAGCCCGGGGTGGAGCCGGCGATGGAGGCCTCAGCCGTGGAGACGCGGGCGGATCCGCCCGTGGGTTCGGTGCTGGTGGTGGGCGGCGGCATCGGGGGGATGCAGGCCTCGATCGACCTGGCCGAGGCCGGTTTCGCCGTCTACCTGGTCGAGCGTTCGACGGCCATCGGGGGGACGATGGCGCAGCTGGACAAGACGTTCCCGACGAACGACTGCGCCATGTGTATCATGTCGCCCAAGCTGGTGGAGGTGGGGCGACATCTCAACATCCACATCCTGACGAACACCGAGCTCGAGGGAATCGAGGGTCAGGCCGGCGCCTTTCGCGCCACGCTGCGCCAGCATCCGCGCTACGTCAAGCTTGACGCGTGCACGGCTTGCGGCGATTGCGCCGCGGCTTGCCCGGCCCAGCGCCCGGACGCGTTCAACCAGGACCTGTCGCAGCGCCGTGCGATCTACAAGCTCTACCCACAGGCGATTCCCAATGCCTTCGCCATCCACAAGGAAGGCACCGCCCCCTGCCGCGACGCATGTCCGATCCATCAGCGCGCCCAGGGATACGTCGCCCTGATCCGAGCGGGCCGGTTCGCTGACGCGTACCGAACGATCCTTGAGGACAACCCGTTCCCGTCGGTCTGCGGCCGGGTGTGCAATCACCGCTGCGAGGACGCCTGCTCGCGAGGCAAGGCCGATTCCTCGGTCAACCTGATGGGGCTGAAGCGTTTCGTGGCCGATTGGCAATGGGGCCAGCCGATCGTGAACGCAAGCGACGATCCGGTTGCCGGAGGGCATCCTTCCCCGGCCGAGCCCAGCGGACATCGCGTTGCGATCGTCGGTGCCGGCCCTGCCGGACTTACCTGCGCGCTCGATCTTGCTCGCCAGGGGCACGCGGTTTCGGTTTTCGAGGCGCTCCCGGTGGCGGGTGGGATGATGCGCGTCGGCGTGCCCGAATACCGCATGCCGTACGACCGCCTGCAGCATGAGGTCGATCAGATCCTCCGGCACGGGGTCGAGCTGCACCTGAACCAGCGTGTGGACGATGCGCCGGGCCTGCTGCGCCAGGGGTACGGCGCCGTCTTCGTGGCCGTGGGGGCGCACCAGGGTGTGAAGCTGCCGATCCCCGGCGCTGATCTTCCGGGCGTGACGATGGCCACGGAGTTCCTGCGCCAGGTGAGCCTGAGGCAGCCGGCGCCGGATGCGGGAGTGGCCACCGCCTGCCAGGATCCGGACCCCGCAGGGCGGGTGCGAGCGAAGCGGGTGCTGGTGTTGGGCGGCGGGAATGTCGCCATCGATGCGGCGATGAGTGCCCGCAGACTTGGCGCAGCCTGGGTGGGTATGGCCTGCCTCGAGAGCCGGGAGCAGATGCCGGCGCATGATTGGGAAGTCCGGGACGCGGAGGAAGAGGGCATCGAGGTCTTCGCCTCCAGGACCTTCAGCGCCATCACCCAGGCCGACGGCCAGGTGACGGGGGTGGACTGCGCGCAGGTCAACTTCCGCGGGTTCATCGAAGGCCGTCCCGATTTCGACATTCTGCCGCATACCGAGGAGCACCTCGCGGCCGATGTGGTGATCTTCGCCATCGGGCAGCGGCCGGACATTGGGTGTCTCCAGGGGCAGGTGGAGATGGTGCGCGGCCGCTTCCCGGTGGTGGACGGGGACACCCTGGCGACGACGCTGCCCGGGGTGTTTGCCGGGGGTGATGCGGTGACGGGCACGACCTTCGTCGTCGACGCCATCGCCGCCGGGCATAAGGCGGCCGGCTCGATCAACCGCTTCCTGCGCGGCGAGCCCGCCCTCCGCGCTGAAATCAGCCCGCCGGTCGCTCTCGTGGAACCGGAGGAGGCCGTTCGTCGTGTGGCGGAGGGAGAGGGGTTGGCTGCGCCGCGCGCTGAGCCGGGCCGGCGGTCCGCCGCGGAGCGTCGGTCGGACTTCGGGGAGGTCTACGCGGGTCTCACGGAGGCGCAGGCGATGACTGAGGCAGCACGCTGCCTGGAATGCGGCGTGTGCTCGGAATGCCTGCAGTGCGCCTACGCATGCCGCGCCGGAGCGATCGATCATCTGCAGGCCGAGCAGGAGCTGGAGATCGAGGTGGGCTCGGTCCTGCTGGCGCCGGGGCTGGAGCCGATGCCGGGATCGATCCGGCCCGAGTTCGGCTTCGGCCAGTACGCCAACGTCCTGACCAGCCTGCAATTCGAACGGATGTTAAGCGCCTCGGGGCCGTTCGGCGGGGTGGTGCAACGACCGTCGGATGGCGCTCACCCCCGCAAGGTGGCCTGGATCCAGTGCGTCGGGTCGCGGGATTCCTCCTGCGGGCAGGGGTACTGCTCGTCGGTGTGCTGCATGTACGCCACGAAGGAAGCCGTGATCGCGCGCGAGCACGATTCGAACATCGAACCGACCATCTTCTACATCGACCTGCGCGCCTTCGGCAAGGGCTTCGACGAGTACATCGAGCGGGCGGAGAGTGAGCAGGGCGTGCGCTACGTCCGGAGCATGGTGTCCTGTGTGCGGGAGGTCCCGGGCACGGGCAACCTGCGCGTGAGCTATGCGAGCTTCGCCGCGGACGGCAGGCCGGTGCCTCACGAAGAGGAGTTCGACCTGGTCGTGTTGTCTACGGGGCTGCGCCCCGGGGACGCCGCCACATCCCTTGCCCGTCGGCTAGGCGTGAGCCTGAACGAGTTCGGCTTCGCCGAGGCGCCGGCATTCCAGCCGGGGGGAACGTCGCGGCCAGGCGTGTTTGTGGCCGGCACGTTCAGTGAACCCAAGGACATCCCCGAGACCGTCATTGAGGCCAGCTGCGCGGCGGCGCGGGCCTCGGCGCTGCTGGCCGATGCACGCGGCACACGGACGCAGGAGCGGACGTATCCGGCGGAGCGGGAGGTGGCGGACGAGGCGCCGCGCGTCGGGGTGTTCGTGTGCCACTGTGGGATCAACATCGGAGGCGTGGTCGACGTCCCCGATGTCGTCGAATTCGCCCGGGGCCTGCCGGGCGTGGCCTATGCCGAACGCAACATCTACACCTGTTCGCAGGACACGCAGCAGAAGATCACGGCGACGATCCTCGAACAGCGGCTGAACCGCGTCGTCGTGGCGAGCTGCACCCCCCGCACACACGAGCCGCTCTTCCAGGACACGCTGAGACAGGCCGGCCTGAATCCGCACCTGTTCGAAATGGCCAACATCCGCGAGCAGGATGCCTGGGTCCATCGCGGATCGCCCGATGTCGCCACCCGCAAGGCGAAGGATCTGGTGGTCATGGCAGTCTCGAAGGCCCGGACCCTGCGGCCGATCCAGTGCGGAAGCGTGGCCGTGGTGCCGCGGGCCCTGGTCATCGGTGGGGGCATGGCGGGGATGACGGCGGCACTGGCGATCGCGGCGCAGGGCTTCCCGGCCTTCCTGGTGGAGCGCGAGGCGGAGCTGGGTGGCAACCTGCGCCACATACACGTCGGGCTGGCCGGCAGCGATCCACAGCAACTCCTGAAAGAGACCATCGCCCGGGTGAGGGGCGAGCCGCGGATCAGCGTGATGACCGGCGCGGAGGTCCTGGAGGTAGCAGGCTACGTCGGCAACTACCGGACGACCGTGCGCCAGGCCGATGGGGAGCGCCTCGAGCTGTCGCACGGGGCGACCGTGGTGGCGACCGGCGGACGCGAACGCCGCCCGGAAGCGTACGGGTATGGAGAGCTTCCCGACGTCGTGACCCAGCGTGAGTTCGAAGAGCGCCTGCTGACGCCGGTTGACGGGGACTCCGGGGGATCACCGCGCTCGGTGGTCATGATTCAGTGCGTGGGGTCTCGCGATGATTCGCATCCGTACTGCTCACGCGTGTGCTGCTCGGAGGCCCTGAAGAACGCGCTGGCCCTCAAGCAGCGCGCGCCGCAGTCGGAGGTCACGATCCTGTACCGGGACCTGCGGAGCTACGGATTCCGCGAGCGGCTGTATCGCCAGGCGCGACTGGCCGGGGTGCGGTTCCTGCAATTCGAACCCGGCGAACCGCCGGGGGTCTCGCGCCGGGAGGCCGGGCCAGGACGATCGGCGGGAAAGCTGCAGGTGCGCGTCCTGGCTCAGCCCGGGAAGGAACCGGTCGAAATCGCCGCCGACCTTGTGGTGCTGAGCGCCGGGATCGAAGCTGAGCCCGGCAACGCGTCCCTCAGCCGGCTGCTCAAAGTGCCCCTGACCAGGGACGGATTCTTCCTCGAGGCACATGTCAAGCTGCGACCGGTCGATTTCGCCGCGGAGGGGACCTACCTGTGCGGCCTGGCACACTCCCCGCGTTCGATCGACGAAACGCTGGCGCAATCGCACGCGGCGTCGATCAAGGTCGCCGCATTGCTGGCCCGGAAGGAACTGGCCGCGACGCCGATCATCGCCACCGTCAATCCCAGACTGTGCTCGGCTTGTGGCATCTGCGTTCAGGTCTGCCCGTTCGGCGCGCGGCGGCTCGAACCGGGCGACGCCAGCGCCCAGGTCGTGGACGTGCTCTGCCAGGGCTGCGGCGCGTGTGTGGCGGCCTGCCCCAACAAGGCCAGCCAACAGAAGGGCTTCGAGTTCGGCCAGGTGACGGAGATGTTGGAGGCCGCGCTGTGGGAGACGGGATGAGCGCGGAGGGCGGGCAGGGCGGTTCCACCGATGCCAGGAAGGGCAGGGATGTGGCGATGACGGACCCAACGTTCGAGCCCAGGATCGTGGCGTTCCTGTGCAACTGGTGCACCTATACGGGGGCGGACCTGGCCGGGACGAGCCGCCTGCAGTATCCGCCGAACGTGCGCATCATCCGCATGATGTGCAGCGGCGCCGTCGACCCGGTGTACGTGATCAAGGCGTTGACCGACGGTGCGGACGGAGTCCTGATCGGCGGCTGTCATCCCGGCGACTGCCACTACCAGGACGGAAACTTCAAGGCCCGCCGGCGAGCGGCGGTACTCAAGGAGGTCCTTGCCGGCGCCGGCTTTGATCCGGAGCGCGTCTGGCTGCGGTGGATCAGTGCCAGCGAGGGCAAGCTGTTCGCGAGCACGATCGGCGAAATGACCGACGCCATGCGAGCGAAAGGCCTGACGCCGATGCATCAGGAGTGGTCGGTCTAGAGCCAGGTGGAACTTGCGCTTGGCGGCGCCGCGTGCCCGGCATTCCATCCGGTAGGCGGGCGCCAGGAGGTGGTCCGATGTTGGTGAGTCGAGTTCTGGAAGTCGGGGAGGGCGGCCCCGTCCCCGTGCTACAGTCCTTCCTGGCAGGATTGATGCGGGCGAGTGCCGCGCGCAGTCTGCTCGGGCCTGTGTCCACGGAGCCGGGAAACGTGTATCCAGCCGTCCTCTCGCAGGCGGTCGAGCTCGCAGGGGTCAACCCACTGCTGCCCCTGATGCAGGCCAACGCCGCTGCACTCCTGCGAAGCGCGATCGGGGAGGGCGCGACGGAGCCGTTGATCGCCGTCCTGCGTCCGTGTGAGGTCCGCGCCGCCATCGAGTTGGCCAAGCAGGGGAAGCTTGACCTGACGAATCTGGTTCTCGTAGGGGTCGACTGCCTTTCAACCTACGAGCCTGCCTATTGGGCGAAGGGCAATGCGGCACACCCCGGCCGGCCGGAGTGGCTGATGGGGGAGGCGCTCCACCTAGCACAGACCGGACAAGTGCGCGCCGAAGGAACCCGGTTGGCCTGTCAGCTGTGTGAGCGGCCGGCTGCCGACTACCGTGCGGCTGACCTACTGATCGGCCTGGTGGGCGTTCCGAATCAGGAGCGGCTGCTTGTCCTGGCGGACGAGACCAGGGATGCGCGCTGGAACCTGCAGGCGCTCACCGACCGGCTGGCGACGGAAAGGGAGACGGTCGATCGGGAAGTTGCGCTGTGGCGGCTGACCGAACGCCGCAAGGAAGCGGCTGAGGCGAAGCTCGAAAGCCTTGGGCTGTCGGATGCCTACCCCGGCGTGATCATGGGCTACATGAACAAGTGCACGCTGTGTGGAGAATGTGTGGATGCGTGCCCGCAGTGGGGTGAAGAACTGCGTGCTGCGCTGGCCGGCGGCAAGGACGCTTTCGTGCAGGCCCTGCTGAGTGCCAGCCAGCGTTTGGCATCGTGTTCGGGGTGTGGTATGTGCCAGGTCCATTGCCCGGAGGGGATCCCGCTGAGCGCCATCCAGCGCGCGCTGAGCCGGCAGATCCAAGAGCGAATGCACTACGTCGCCGGACGGGACCTGCATGACCCTCTACCCTGGACTACGTGAGCGCCGCCGCATGGGCGGGTGGGAGCGAACGGTATGAGCTTGTTTGCTGCTCTTCCGGGAGGACCGGACGGCGGGCTGGACTCCATGCGGCGGGCCCTGGCCGAGCTGCTGGAGGCCGGCCGGCTGCGCGCCGTGTTGGTGATGCTGCAGACACATGACGGGCTGGGCGTCCAGCCTGCACTGGTCACGAAGGCCGAGCGACTCCGACTCGCCGATCCCCTCCTTCCGGTGATGCCGATCCACATGGCGCGCATGGCCTCATTGGTCAGCCAGGGTGCAACGCAGGGCGAGATGCCGGCGGAAGGCAAGATCGGCGTCGTCGGCCGCCCGTGCGAGCTGCGCGGCATCGTGGAGCTGGCCAAGCTCAACCAGCTTCGACTGGACGACTTCGCAACCATTGGGATCGATTGTGCCGGCACCTTCGAGGGGGCGGCATGGCGGCGCTGGAGCAAGTCCGACCCGGCGGCGCGACGCCGCCTGGACGAATCGCAGCGGGCGGCATCGCCGAACGCTCCGCAGGAGTCTTACCGCCACGCATGCACGCTGTGCGACACGCCGGCGGCGTGGGATGCCGACCTGGCCGTGCACTGGATCGGAGTGGATGACGGCCTGCTCCTGGAGGCGCGGGAGGCCGGCTGGCTGCCCCCGTCCGCAAACCCGGTCGACGACGCGACGACGCGCCGCGCGTCCCTGGGGCGGTTGGAGACGTCGCGGCGCGCCGCGCGCCAACAGGCGCTCGATGCCATGGACGCGCGCATGCACTCCTCGCCCGACGGGGGTCCCGGGCTGATGCTAGATTTCGAAGCCTGTCAGCGCTGTCACAACTGCACCGTCGCCTGCCCGATCTGCTACTGCAAGGAGTGCCTGTTCCGGACCGATACTTTCCGGTATGACCCCCGCCGCTATTTCGGCTGGGCAGACCGCAAAGGGGCGGCGCGCCTGCCGGGTGACACGCTGACCTTCCAGCTCACCAGGTTGTGTCATGTGACCGCATCGTGCGTGGGGTGCGGCATGTGCACCAGCGCCTGCCCGGCGGAACTGCCGGTCGACCTGCTGTTCCAGACGGTGGCGCGCCGGACGCAGGCGCTCTTCGACTACGTGCCCGGCCGCAGCCTTGACGAGGCGCTTCCGCCGGCGACCTTCGAGCGCAAGGAATTCATCGACCTGGGCGAGGTCCACCGCTAGGAGGCATCGAGATGGCTTCTGTGGACGTCGAAACCATACCGGTCTTCGTGATGGGCCAGCGGGTGGATGTCCCGCCCTCGCTGACCATCCTGCGCGCGTTGGAGTATGCCGGCTATACGCTGACGCGGGGGGTGGGGTGCCGGGCGGGATTCTGTGGCGCCTGCGCAACGGTCTACCGGCTCAAGGGCGATCCCCACCTGTACTTCGCGCTGGCGTGCCAGACGGTGGTCCGCCCGGAGATGTACCTGGCCCAGATTCCGTTCTTCCCGTCGCGCCGCGCCGACTATCGGATCGAGGACCTGACCGCCGCGCCGGCGGCGCTGTTCACGCTGTATCCTGAGCTGCTGCGCTGCCTGGCCTGTGGGACTTGCACCAAGGCCTGCCCGCAGGGGATCGACGTCCGGGGGTATATGGCGGCCGCCATGCGCGGCGACATTGCCGCTGTGGCCGACGCCTCGTTCGACTGCATCGCCTGCGGCCTATGCTCGGCGCGCTGCCCGGTAGAAGAGACGCAGTACAACGTAGCGCTGCTGGCCCGCAGGCTGTATGGCCGCTACCTGGCCAAGCGGTCCGAGCATCTGACCCTCAGGGTCGACGAGATCGAGCACGGGGTGTTCCGCGAGGGTCTGGCTGAACTGCGGGCTCTCGACGAGGCGAGCCTGCGCAGCCGCTATGACGCCCGGGACATCGAAGCTTAGGAGGTTCGGATGGCTTACACACCCGCCATGCTCGAGTCGATCGCCCGGGTCGAAGCCAGCCGGCAGGCCAGGCTGAGCTCCACCTACCCGAGGATGACGCCGCAGGAGCGCGACGATGTGCTCCGGCGCTTCCACCCCGACTACATCGCACAGGCCGCGCGCGAGATCCGGCTGGGCGTGTGCAAGGGCGATCGGACGCCGCTCGAATTGGCCGACGTGCTTGAGGCGCCACCCCAGATCGACCCGGCGACGTTCGCACTCCAGGGCAGCGATCTGCAAACCGATGTGCTGATCGTCGGCGGCGGTGGAGCCGGGGCGTCTGCGGCATTGATGGCGGCCCAGGGCGGGGCTTCCGTGCTCCTGGTCACGAAGCTTCGATTCGGCGACGCCAACACGATGATGGCCCAGGGCGGCATCCAGGCTGCCGACCAACCGAACGATTCGCCGGTCACGCACTACCTTGACGTGATGGGTGGCGGGCACTTCTCCAACAACCCGGAACTGGTTGAAGCCCTGGTAACCGATGCGCCGCTGGTCATCCATTGGCTCGAGCAATTGGGCGTGATGTTCGACAAGCTGCCGGACGGCTCGATGAATACGATCCACGGCGGCGGGACGTCGCGCAAGCGGATGCACTCGGCCCGCGACTACTCCGGCGCGGAGATCATGCGCGTCCTGCGCGATGAGGTGCGCTCACGCTCGGAGGGGATCCGCGTCCTCGAGTTCAATCCGGTCGTCGAGCTGCTGACGGACGGGCAGGGGCGTGTGACGGGCGCCGTCCTGCTCGACATGGAAACCCGGGAGTACAAGATCGTCCACGCACGCGCCGTGATCCTGACCACAGGCGGCGGCGGACGGCTGCACTACCAGGGCTTTCCTACCACCAACCACTACGGCGCCACGGCCGATGGGGTCGTCCTGGCCTACCGTGTCGGAGGTCGGCTGGCGTTCCTGCACACCATGCAGTACCACCCCACGGGCGTCGCCTACCCGGAGCAGATTGTCGGCCAGCTTGTCACCGAGAAGGTCCGCGGCCTCGGCGCACAGGTGTGCAACATCGACGGCGAGCAGTTCGTCTACCCGCTGGAGACGCGCGATGTCGAGGCGGCGGCGTTCATCCGTGAGTGCCAGGATCGCAGGACCGGGCTGATGACCACGACCGGGCAGCCCGGCGTGTGGCTGGACTCGCCGATGATCAACCTGATCCATGGGCCGGGTACGATCGAGAAGGCGCTGCCGGCCATGGTGCGCCAGTTCAAGGGCTTCGACATCGACATCACCCGCCAGCCGATGTTGGTGTACCCGACGCTGCACTACCAGAATGGCGGCATCGCCATCCAACCCGACGGCTCGACCGGCGTCGAAGGGCTGTACGTGGCCGGCGAGGCTGCCGGCGGGATCCACGGATCGAACCGGCTGATGGGCAACTCGCTGCTTGACATCACGGTCTTTGGCCGCCGCGCGGGTGCGGCCGCCGCCGTCTATGCAGGCCAGCACGAAGCCGGAGCGATGACCCTCGAGCACCTGCGGGCGTGGAATCGGGAGCGAGAAGCGGCCGGCCTGACCGAGGGTCGTCCGGCGCCGATTTTGCTGCCCGACTACACGCGCCACATCCGCGCCGTCCGCAAGGAGCCTCTGGTGCCGGTGTCCGGGGGCTGACTCAGGAGCGGGATCTGCGCCGAGGCAGGTCGAGCAGGCGGGCCGTCGCCCACGATCCATCGTCAAGCTGAAACGCCAAGCCGCGCGTGACGAGCGCACCGAGCGCCGCGTCCAGTTCGTGCTGCGGCCAGCGGAACAGCCCGCGCAAGGCGGAGGCGTGAGCCACGCCGACGGAGTCAAGCGCCAGCTGCGCCAGGTGCCGCTGAGCGCCGGCACGGGGGATGCGTTGGGATTGTCGGGCGATGGCCGGGAACCACCGGTCGACGAGTTCGTAGACGAAGGCGTAGCGCCACGCGCCGGCTTCCACGACGCCCACTGGCAGCACCCACAACCCGCGCTGCAGGTCGCTGAGAGCCTTGTCGAATCGCCCTTTGGATGCCTCTGAAGACAGGTGCGCAAGCCGGCGCAAGGCTATCGTGTGCTGAGCGCCGTGCTCGTGCAGGACGTGGGCGACGGCCCTGGCTTCACGCGTCAGCCGGCCTGCTTCGTAGGCAACCTCGAAGTCATCCAGATCTCCCAGTCGCTCGCTGACCGCATAGAAGTGCGGCATCGCCTTGAGACTGACCATCATCGACTTGCCACGCAGCAGCTTGGCGTAGAACCAGCGTCGCTGGCTGAGGAGCGAGTCCTTCCAGCCCCAGGTCACGTGGCCGGGGTCATCGTGCTCGGAGGCCACCGGCCGATCGCCGGCGACCGCCGTCCACAGGCTGGGCAGGTCGACGCCCTCGATGGCCCAGAAGAACACGAACCCGCGGTCGTTGACGAACTCGATGGCCTGGGCCGGCGTACGGACCCGCAGCCGCGGGGAAAGGCGGAAGGTGCGAGCGCGGTAGGCGCGCAGGGCGGCCTGGCTGACGCGTGGAAGGCGAGCTGGTGTGCTCATCGTGTGGGCAAGTCCCGGCGCCTCCCCGGGTCGTCTTGCCGCGGGCGCCTCGCCGCAAGGGTGTGGGTCGAGACACTATAATAAGGCATCCGGGCGGGGTGCGGGTCCTCGCCGGATCGATACCCTATCTTCGGCGCCCTGCCAGGGGCGCAGGCGAGGTGCAGACGCATGAGTTTGAGCCGACTGGCACGATCGATAGCCGAGTCCCCGACCTTGAGGCTCAATGAGGAGGCGCGCATCCTGCGGGAGCGCGGCGAGGACGTCATCAACCTCGGGATTGGGGAACCCAAGAACCGCGCCCCGATCACCGCCATCCTGAGCGCAGCCTCCAAGCTCAGCAGCGGGGATGTCAAGTACACGCCCACCGATGGCCTGCCCTCCCTCAAGAAGGCGATCATTCGCTACACCGAGGAGAACTACGACCGGCTTCCGGCGCCTGAGAACGTCATCGTGGCCACCGGCGCCAAGCAAGCCATCCACACGCTGCTCTTCACCCTCCTGAACCCCCAAGAAGAGGTCATCATCCTTGCCCCGTACTGGGTGAGCTACCCCGAAATGATCCGCATGGTCGGAGGCGTGCCCGTGGTGGTCACGCCGGAAGACGGGACGTTCCAGCCCCGCCTCAAGGACATCGAGCAAGCGGTCAGCGGCTACACCAAGGCGATCATCCTCAACAGCCCGAACAACCCCTCGGGGATGGTCTTCCCCGACGCGTTCGTCGCCGATCTGGTAGCCTTCTGCGAGCGCAAGAACCTGTACCTCATCACCGACGACATCTACCACAAGCTCGTGTTCGACGGCAAGCGGGCGACGCCGGCGCATGCGTTCAGCACCCGGGACATCGACTCCAGCCGCATCATCGTCATCAACGGGATCTCGAAGCTGTACGGCATGACGGGCTTCCGCATCGGGTGGGCAGTCGGCCCGCGGCCGATCATCGAGATCATGGTCAACGTCCAGGCGCAGACGACGTCGTGCGCCTCGGCCGTCTTGCAGGCGGGCGCCGAGGGCGCCCTGACCGGGATGCAGAGCTTCGTGGAAAGCCTGCGCCTGACGATCCAGAACAACCGGGATGTGGTGATGCAGGAGCTGGCCGGTGTCGCTTCGGTCGTGACCGCCCGTCCGGAGGGCGCGTTCTACTGCCTGCCGGACTTCCGCTACTACAACGGCGACTCCGTAGCACTGTCGGAGTTCTTGTTGAAGAAGGCGCTCGTGGTGACCGTTCCGGGCAAGGAGTTCGGCATGGAGGGCCACCTGCGGCTGAGCTACTCCGGAGGCGTGAAGGAGCTGACCGAGGGCGTAGCTCGCATCAAGTGGGCCCTGGATCCCAACTCGCCCAACGAGATCTACATCGGCGACCGCAAGCTGGTCAGGGACTGGCTATGAACAACCTGCTCAACATCCGGACCCCTGCCCAGGGTCAGGCCCCGGCACGCAAGAGCGACTTCGGTCTCGAGAACCTGGGATTGGCCAACCTGCATCAGGTGTACTGGAACCTGCCCGATGAGGCGTTGTACGAGGAGATCGTCTTCCGCGGCGAGGGCCGCATCACCCGGCAGGGGCCCATCGTCGTCGACACGGGCAAGCACACGGCGCGCTCGGCCAATGACAAGTTCGTCGTGCGCGAATCGTCCTCCGAGGAGCATGTCTGGTGGGGTGAGTACAACCGTCCCTTCAGCCCTGAGAAGTTCAGCGAGCTCTATGGCCGCATGCAGGGTTTCGTTCAAGGCCGGGACGTGTTTGTGCAGGACTGCTTCGCCGGGGCCGATCCGGAATTCCGCCTGCCGATCCGCATCGTGACCGAGACGGCCTGGCACAGCCTGTTCGCCCGCAACATGTTCTTGCTGCCGGCGACCAACGACGAATACCGGCGGCACGTGCCGGAATTCACGGTCCTGTGTTTGCCCTCCTTCCAGGGCATGCAGCAGATCGATGCCACCCGCTCAGGGACGTTCATCGTCCTGAACTTCGAGCAGCGCCTGTGCCTGATCGGCAATACCGGCTACGCCGGGGAGATCAAGAAGTCGATCTTCACCATCCTCAATTACCTGCTTCCCTTGCGCGGCGCGCTGTCGATGCACTGCTCGGCCAACGTCGGCAGCCGGGGCGACGTGGCGCTGTTCTTCGGGCTGTCAGGGACCGGCAAGACGACCCTCTCGGCCGATCCCCGAAGAAGCCTGATCGGTGATGACGAGCACGGCTGGAGTGACGAAGGGGTTTTCAATTTCGAGGCGGGGTGCTACGCCAAGGTCATCCAGCTCTCGCCCGCGGCCGAGCCGCAGATCTACGCCTGCACGCAAAGATTCGGCACCATCCTTGAGAACGTGGTCTTTGATCCGGTCACCCGGCGGATCGACCTGGACGACGACTCGATCACCGAGAACACGCGCGCCTCCTACCCCCTCGAGTTCATCGAGAATGCCCTCTCCGCCAAGCGCGCTGGCCACCCGGCCAACATCATCCTGCTGACGTGCGATGCCTCGGGGGTCATGCCGCCAATCGCCCGCCTGACACCGGACCAGGCGCTGTACCAGTTCATGTCGGGCTACACGGCCAAGATCGCCGGAACGGAGATCGGGCTGCGTGAGGAGCCGGAGATCACCTTCAGTGCATGCTTCGGCGCTCCGTTCATGGTGCATCATCCGTCCTTCTACGCCGACCTGCTCAAGCGCAAGATCCTGCGCCATGGGGTGGAGTGCTGGCTGGTCAACACCGGCTGGGTGGGGGGGCCGTACGGTGTGGGCAAGCGGATCAGCATCGGCTACACGCGTGCGCTGCTCAACGCCGTCTTGGACGGGAAGCTCAAGCACGTGGTCTACGCGACCGATCCGGTCTTCGGGTTCCAGGTGCCGAGCGAGTGCGAGGGTGTTCCGGCGTCGGTGCTCGATCCCGGGGCCTCGTGGCCCAGCCGTGAGGTGTACATGCAGCGCTACCGCGAGCTGGGGGCGCGCTTCGTCGAGAACTTCAAGAAGCTCGAGTCGGAGTCGCCGCCCGAGGTCGTGCAGGCCGGGCCTCGGCTGCGCCAGCCTGCCTGAGCCCCGCTGGCTCAGACCGTGGCAGGAGGAGAACGATGCCGCCCAAAGATGATGCCGAGCGGTTCCGCCGCATTCGCGATAAGCAGATCGCGGCCCGGGACCCGATGGTAAAGGTCCGCAAGCTCGACCACACGGTGTCGCAGAAGCACCGGCGCGCCCGCCAATCGTTCTCCGTTCTGCGAATGTGGCGGGACATCCCCAAGATGTGGCGCGGAACGTTCCTGGGCGGGCTTGTGGGGGTACTCATCTTGGCGGTCCTTCCGCTGTGGCTTCCGGAGACCTGGGCCATGTGTGGCGGGCTTGGCGCCCTCGGCTTTCTGGTGCTCCTGGGCTTCTCCCTCGGCCGGTACGAGGACTCGCAGGACGAGATCAAGGACCTGATGAAGCATTGAGGCGCCCGGCATCAGGGGAAGGAGGCCATCGGTGACCAGCCAGGATCCATCCAGTCTCCCCGAACGCCTGCCTCCGTCCGAGCTGCGCGTCGGCCTGTCAACCTGGTTTCGGCGAACGCTCACCGAAGGCGACATGGCGATGTTCATCGGCGCCACGTGGGACGTCAACCCGCTCCATACCGATGAGGCCTACGCGCGCCAGTCGCGCTTTGGCCGGCGCATCGTGCCCGGGCTGCTCGTGGCCAGCTTGCTGACCCACCTCGGTGGTCTATGGGGCTTCATGGCCACGCGCATGGACTTCCGCTTCCTTGCGCCGGTCTTTCCCGGAGAGACGATCACCGCCGTGGGAACGGTTGTCGAGCTCGACGAGAGCCGTAACTGGGTGCGGCTCGAGTGCACATGCCGGAATGAGAACGGGCAGGCGGTACTCGAAGGCCAGGTCGAAGGCTTCCCCGGCAAGACCTCGCCGCGAGGCGATTCCTGACAAGGCTGAGCGGCGGGCCGCGAGGAGCCTCGCCCCTCTCGGATCAGTCTCGTTGCAGCGCCCCCACCACCCCGATCCGTCGGGAGGAATCGGCGCTCCCGCCGTGAGGCGGGAGCGCCGCGTGAGATGGGTTCAAGGGGCGCTCCTTTGCCACGTCCCCCAGGATGATGTTTCTGTTCACATGGCCCAATGCGACCCGTATCCACCCTCAATGCGGCCGAAGATCGCGTTGGTTATCCGGGCAGGATGTCTCGTGAGCGGCTTCCCGATGGGCTGGCGTATCGCCACGTCCCGCAGGGCGGGGCGCGGGGCAATTGGCTGGTCAGCCATGGCCGGTGCGATCGATGATGACCGGGAGAGAAGCTACATCCTCCAGGACATCTCCATTTCGCCTCAGAAGCCTCCCTCCGTTGGAGGGATATCCTTGCAGACATTCGGGTAGACGGCCAGAGTGAATGTCAGATAGGACTCGGCCTCATCGGTAGTGGAGCCTCCTGTCGTGAAGGTCTCATAGCACTTGGGCCACTTCTCATCCGTATTGCTCTGGATCGGCGGATGCTCAGAGTGAAGACCAAACGGATCGTCGCCATCATCCCAGAACCTGGTTCGAATCCAGAAGGCGGTAACATCCTCATCTGGAGCGAGAGGAATAGTAATCTCATAGGGGCGAGGTCCATACATCGGGGTGTAGGGCCCGCCCGGCCCGCCTGTCAGGGTCGAGAAGGAGAAGATCCCGCACTTCAACGGCTTGTAGATACCACCTCCCCAGAATCCCCTGGTCACATCCCGGACCGAGAGATGGAAGTACGCACTGAGTGTGTCGCATGGGACTCCCTTGACCTTGAAACCGTCATCTGTCCACTTGAAGCGGATCTCGTCAAAGCGCACTCTCAGGTATCTCTGGCAGGGAGGTTGATCGTACAGTATCGGTTCGCTCAGGTACGATAGAGCCTCACCGGCCCTGGCGGCAACCTGCCAACGGATCTGCCTGCCGCACTCACCGGGCAAGTTCACCCATTCCTCGGGATACTTCGGACTGTACGTATGAGTGTGGGGCTTGCCATTTAGGAAGATCACAAAGCCGTCTATCTTCTTTGGGTCACCATCCCACTTCCAGCGCAATGTCCGGGCTAGAGTGCTGTTGGCTTCGGGGCGCGGCTCTTCGAGCAATGCATACGGCGCCGACAGCGTTGGGTCGGTGGATCCTATTCCAAACGCTCCTCCCAACCATACCTGCCGTGGTCTTATGGACAAGCCAATCTCGTGGCCATTCCACTGCAGTACCTGTCTGGCGCCATTCCATGTGTCGGGGGGCAGCGCGGCGCCAAAGGAACCAAGCTCCTTAAAAGCATCACCTGCCCATCCCAGGCATTTGCCGGTGATATCCAGCGATCCGTCTGGAGGAGTAGGGATGGTGAAGAACGAGGCATTCCAACCTTGGGTGATAGGCGTCTGGTACTTGCCCCCTTGGAGTTGGAGAAAATCACCCTCCTGATAGGGGATGCGCTGCTCCGGACTGTTCTCAAACGAGACATAGCAGTATGCCTTGTCCAAAGCCGTAGCGGCGGACATGTCGAGGAGGCTGACCTCCAGATCATGGGCTGTCGTAGGGGAGCATCCGGGAACATAAGGAATGTAGACCCAGGCGATGTTGCTGGGTTGCGCGCCGTAGGAATTGGCCGCCTCCACCCACACGCTGACAGAGCCACCCACGGTCGGTTGAAACTCGTACCATGCAGGCCCGGTAGAGGGGGAGGGCTTCAAACTGGCCATGGGGACTACGAAGCCGTGGAAGGTCACAGGTACCATGAAGACGTTGTAGTTCTCCTCCTGGTCGGAATGGTCATTCCAGCGCAACATCACCTTGCATCCCTTCACCTCAGCTTGCAGGTCGGTGGGAGCGGTAGGGGGGCCGACCTTGCCCGCAAAGGGCTCCGGTAGAAACACGCTGGAAGGCAACAAGCCAGGGGACTTCTCAGATGCGATCTGTAGCATGGCGACGTTCGGGATCTCGACCGGCGCGCTCCCGGGCGCGGGGGGCTGCCCACCGGGGCTGGCCGGTGGCCCCGCCGCAGGCGGGAGCGGCACCTTGACCAGAGTCCCGGCGGGAGGCTGGCTGCCCAAACCGGGATTCAGACTTTGAAGGATCTCAGGACTGGTAGCTGAGGCGGTTGCAAGACCCTGCAGGGTTTCGCCTTCCTGGACCGTAATCGCCACAAACTCCTGGCTCGATTCCGGCTCGCCGACTACGCTGATCGGCAGGCTCTGACCAATGACCCCCTTGGCATCCACGGCGCGAACGAAGAGCATGTGAGGCCCCTCAGACGGCACAAGGAGTCCGAAGCTGGCATAGAAAGGGGAGAGTCCCTCGGGTTGGTCACTGCTCTGGGTCTCCTTCAGTTCACCATCCAGCCACAATTCAACGCCAATGACCGGGCTCATCCCCATGGCGGTGGCGGACACGCCGAGATAACTCCCCGCAGACGCTAATACGCCTGAGGCCGGATCGTTCACCAGAACGGTGGGCGGGGCGAACCGCGCACGGACCTGCCTCTGCTGGCGCGAGGAGAAACCAACGAGAAGGAATGCGCAAGCTGCTACGAGCCCTAGACCCCCCAACAACAGAGTCAGGATAGCCCCCAACTTCACACACCCGGATCGAGTCTTCATGGCAATCTCCTTCCTATCCCGGGCAAGCCACAACCTGCACACTGATGGGCGCGCTGGTGGCAAGATTGGCGGAGTTATCCTGCGCTTGGACGAAGACCGAAAGCGTTCCGGCCTCGCCGAAAGGTCCGAGGGTTGCCTGATAGTAGCCGTCGCCGGTCGACGACATGTCAAACTCACCGAAGCCCGCAACGCGGGCGACCACACGGGCGATGCCCTCGGCATCGGTGACCCGGGCATTGATGATTGTCGTCGGAGGGGTGGCGCCGCATTGGGTCTGAGCGCTGACGATGGCTGGGTTGGCGCTCAGATCGGAGATCTCGGGCATTGTGGAGTCTACTGGGGCGGTGATGATCGGCACCACTTCCCAGCTTCCGCTGGGCGTACCAATGCTGGCGGAGAGCCAGCACTGTCCGCGGCCGGAGGGCTTCTGCACCCAAAACCAGGAGCTATCCTGACTACGTCCTTCAATGGCGGCCGAAGCGCCCTGCATGAGCACTTCTACGGCGTCATACGCCGTTCCCGGTCCCAGGCGGCAGTTGCCATTCTGGAGCAAGGTGAAGGTGGGCGATGAGGGGGTGGCGGTGGTGGAAGCGGTGAGGCAGAAACTCCGGGCAGGGGAGGCCGGCCCCTCGACATCCGGCACGAAGGCGCGTACCCGCCAGTAGTAGCACTGACCGTCTGGCAGCGGCCATTGCCGGCTGGTCTCGTTGTGATCCAACGTGCCAAAGCCCAGGCTGATGTCGGTGAAGGATGCGTCGCTCGAAACATCAACAGCATACCTGTTGGGATAGCAGGAGGCATCTGGGTAAGACCATGCCAGCAAGGGTGCTTGTGCCACGGCTGCGCCATCCGCCGGAGATACGAGCTGCGGCGCGACCAGTGCCTCGGCCGCGCACTGCCCGGGGAGTGGGGTCAAGCCAGAGGCCAGCGTCGGTGTACCGCCAGTGACTGTGACTTGCACGCTGGCCAGACTGCGCGCGTTGGTATTGCCCTGCGCATCAATGGCGCGGACGTTGAGCGTGTATGTGCCCGGCGCGGGCGGCGTCCATTCGATACTGGCCTCCTCTAGACGCGTTCCCCCGGTTGGTACACCGCCAATCAGACTATCGAAGACCAGAAACTCGATCTTGGATATCCCATCGGCATCGGAGGCGTGCGCCTGGAGAATGAGCGGCGCAAGGGGAACGCTCTTGCCATCCAGAGGGCGGTCAATCCAAACCGTCGGGCCGGCGCCTCCTCCGCTCGGGAGGGTACAGCCAACCAGAGCGATCACCACGAACCCTGGGATGAACACCCGATGGGATGGGAAACGGCGCCTGTTCATGGGCCTCCTCCTGTGGACCGTAGATCGATTGCCGTGGAAGGCGGATCGTTCCGGGAGTTCATGGAATCGAACCGATCGGGGGTCTATCCGCTGGCTGGGGGTCTTCGCATCCTCGCGCCAGCCGGTAGGGACACAGATGGGGAATGCCCAGATCGGTCAGGTGTTCAGCCACACGCGCCTGCTGGCCCAACACGAAGGGGGAGGCTTTGGGGCCGGCAAGCAACTGCTGGCAGCGGAGTCGGAAGTTCGGCGAAACGGTTGTTCAACAGCCACTTGGTCACTGCGTTCTCGGTCTGACTGGGTCCGTCTCATTCATGCAATGGCGACTCACGGCCTCGAGCTGAGCTTGGAATGAAGAGGCCGGTCCCCCATCCCCGTCAAGCGTGGTTCTTCCATGTCGGCAAGCGGATCACCTGCCACTTTCGGGGATCGGCCCGGTCTTGGTGCGCCCTCTAGGGTGCAACGCGGAGGGATCGGCCAAGGCCAAGGATAGCACGGCATTCGTCGGACCGCACCTGGGAGGTAGGCGCTCTAACCACGATGCTCTGGATCTCGAGGGCCGACTCATGAAAGAAACCCGCATCCCCAGCACTAGACCTGCCTTCCGGCGCAAGTGCGCCAGCCTGCCACGCTGCCGGGTAGTCATAGAGGCCGGCACCCACTCGCGTTCGGCCAGCCGCCTGCTAGAGCAGCTTGACATGAGGTCCTGGTTGCCAACCCCCGCAAGCTGCGTCCCATCTACGGCAACCCACGCAAGGACGACGATGCCGACGCTGAGCATCTGGCCCGTCTCGCCCTGTGGAGTTACCCCGTCTTGGTGGACTGTAGGCGGCTTGGGCGAATCTCATGCGGCATGCGGGTGAGCCGTTTCATATCTCGCCGGCGACGCATAGTTGATAGATGAGTGTCGTCGATGCGGGTCGTACCAACCTTCGATCCCGAGGGAACCCCGGGACGGCGTGCATTCGAACGCCGCCCGACGCGCCTCTCCTTGCGAGCAAAAGGGACGACGAACGAGCAGCTGCAGCCCAGCGTGGCGAAGAAGCTCCCACACAACCCGTTGTCGTAGCAGTCTGCGGCCGATCCCATCGATGGCCGGACACCCGCTTCCCGGCCGCGATTGCCGAAGGCGATCGAGGCCTACTGGCCGCCCTGACCGGGTGGTGGTCCACCCCCGCTGGGCGCCGTTGCCTGACTGCCATCTCCAGGGCGCCGAGGACCAGCTCGGTTCGCAGGTGCGCCGCCATGGACCAGCCCACCACTCGCCGGCTCGATGTATCCACAACAACCGCCCGGTAGAACGAGCCCGTCCAGGTCGAGATGTAGGTGATGTCGGCCCCCCACGGGGCTTCCAGCGGATACCGCGCAGGACCAGGCACCACAACTGGACTGGCTCAGGCGGACCGGGACTTGGCCGCCGCGGCCTCGCTCTTCCCGCCTGGCTGTCCGGACTTGCGCGATGTCACTCGCAAGAATCTGCTCATCCTTCTCCAGGCGTCTCCGGAGCAAGGCAGCCCCAGGGGGATATTGCCTTCGATGGCGCTCGCGTAGGCTCGCGGGATGGAGAGGGTGAGGTTCGGCACGAGGGGGAGGGAACGGAGCAGGGAGAAACGCGGCCGGGGGGAAGGCCGAACGGGGCGAGCCACGCTCGCCCCGCCAGGGCTCAGATTGGGATGTGGAAGGTGTGGCAACCCGCGCCGAATTGTGCGCGAGGCGCCTAGCTCATGCCGGCCAGTTGGGCGACGACTTGGCCTAGGCGGGTGCGTAGATCGTTCGCGATTCTGCGCATCAGGCGGTAGCCGAGCGCGTTGTCCTGATTGCATAGCGCGCGCAGTCGGCCGGCGTCGAAGCTGATCAGCGAGCCGTCGGTGCGTGCCACAGCAGTGAACATGTATTCGGGAGGCTCAAGCAAGCTTGACAGGGCGACGAGGTCGCCCGGCACCGCGCTCAAGACAAAGACCTGCTTGCCGCTGCTCAGTATGGTCAGCAGGTCGATCTCGCCCTGGGTCACGATCATCAACTCGTGGGCGGACGCTTCGGGCTTGTAGAAACGCTCTCCGGGGGCCAGCTTCCCGCTCTCGTCGAACAGCCGGGTGCCGGCCTTGAACCTCTTCTCCTGGCCGATCATGGCAAGGTCGCGCAGCGTCGGCTCCGGGAACCCACCAAATATCGGATAGCGCCGCAGCATTTCGGGTGAGATCATGCGTCCTCCTTCTGGCTGAGCCATTCCTCCGCCGCCTGAACGGCTCGAGGGACGGCGTCCTCAACATCGGGACTCAGGGTTTCGGCGAATGTCAGGACATCGGCGGCTTCGATACCCAGGATGGTAATGGCGGACTCGGCAGGCAGGCTCATGCCGGATCGCCGCCCAACCTCGAGCGCCATCCGCAGGTTGATCCCGTGGGCAGTCGCTGTCCGCTGCGTGGGTACCGAGCCCACAGCCAAGTGGTGGAGGGTGCCGGGCGCCGCCCCAGTCTGAATTGCGTCAACCAGTAGAACCCGGTCGAAGCCCGCCAGTTGCTCGACTAGCGCCAGGCCGCCGCACTCCTCCTCGGCAACGCTCAGGCCGTCGGTTTCCGCCCAGCGTTCGGCGACGGCGCGGGCCACACGCAGACCCACGGCGTCGTCGCCCAGGATGGCGTTGCCGAGACCCAGGATCAGGCTGCGCATGGCCGCCAACTAATCAGCAGCCAGCGGTCAGCCCGGAGCCGACGGCTGACTGCTGATCGGATTGTCGGCTGGCCGGACGCCTCACGCCAGGTTCTTCGTCAGCACCTCGAGGACCTCGCCATTCGGCCCTCGCAGGCGAACCTCCATCGGCATCTGACCTGGCAGCGAGTGCGTGGCGCAGCCAAAGCACGGGTCGTAGGCGCGAAAACCCATCTCGACCATGTTGAGCAGACCTTCGGTCACCTTGCCCTTGTGGATCAGCTTCTCAGCGGCCTTCTTGCACGACATGGCGATCGGGGCGTAGTTGTTGGTCGTACCCACGATCAAGTTGACCTCGGTCAGGATGCCACGCGAGTCGGTCTTGTAGTGGTGGGTGAGGGTGCCGCGCGGGGCCTCGACTGTGCCGACGCCCTCGTCGGGGACGGCGGTCGGGATCGTGCGGTAGTTGGGGCTGGTGATCTCCGAATCGGTGGCCAGCTCTACCCAGCGCTCGGCGGCGTACAGCAGCTCGACCAGCCGAGCCCAATGGGTTGCCAGCGTGGCGTGCACGGGCTTGCCGCCCAGCGTCTTGAAGAACTCCTCGTAGGCCTCCTGGGCCTTCGGCGTCGCCAGACTGTCGGCGGCGTTCAGGCGCGAGAGCGGCGTCGCCTTGTATACACCCGAGTCCTTGCCATCCACGAGGCCCTTCCAGCCCACCTTCTTGAGGTACGGGAACTTCAGGTAGGTCCATGGCTCGACGTGCTCGGCCAGGACGTTCAGGTAATCCTTCGGGGCGTACTTGACGAACTCCTTGCCGTCGGGATCGACGACGCGGATCATGCCGTCGTAGAAGTTCGTGCGGTTGTTGGCGTCGACCATACCCATCGAGTAGGTGTGGTGATTGAAGATGTCGCCCAGGATCAGGTCGACGTAGGCTTTGTTCTTGAGGACGATGTCGCGGAAGGCCTGCAGCGAGAACAGGGCGAATTCGATGGCATCGCGCCCGAGCTTCTCGATCTCCTTGCGCTGCTCCTCATTGATGCCGCGGCTCACGCCGCCGGGCAGGCCCCAGTTGGGCTGGACGCGCCGGGCAGCCATCATCTGGATCAGGTAGTGCCCGTCGTGGCGCATCTTGAGCACCTTGCTGGCTACGTCCATGCCCACTTTCTCAATCACGCCCAGGATGTTGCGCTCAGCGGCCGGGGCATCCGGCCCGACGATGAAGTCCGGTCCGCCCAGGGCGTAGAAGTGGGTGGTGTGGTCGGTGGCGAAGAAGATGCTGTACATCAGCTCGCGCAGCTTCTTGCCCGCCGGGGGCACCTCGACGTGCCACAACGCGTCGAGTGCTTTGGACGCCGCCATGTGATGCGCCTCGGGGCACACGCCGCAGATGCGGTCGGTCAGGTTGGGCATGTCCTCCGCCGGACGCCCGACGCAGAACACCTCGAAGCCGCGCAGCTCCGGGATCTGGAAGTAGGCGTTGGCGACCTCACCTTCCTCGTTCAGGAAGATGTCGATCTTGCCGTGGCCCTCGAGGCGGGTGATCGGATCGATTGAGATTCGTTGCATGGGTGCGCCTCCTCAGGCCTAGTGCCCGCGCCCGTTGCCAGCCAGTGCCCCACGACGGAGCAGGCTGCGGGGCAGGCTGAAGCGATAGAACGTGCCCACGGGATCGGGGATCCCCGCCTGGATGATCCGGCGGATCTCGGCCGGATCATTGGAGTCGATCACCGACGCCAGAGAGGTCATCATGCGCGCCCCGAAGTCCTCGACGCCGGCGTTGGCGCCGTGGCAGCCGATGCACGGCGAGTTGACCTTGGGGCACAACGCCCCGCAGCCGGCGCGGGTGGCCAGCCCGCAGCATACCAACCCCTGCTCGAGCAGGCAGTCGGTCTCGTTGGGGATCATCTCCCAGGTGCGCTTGAAGGCCTTGATCTTCTTCTCGTTGCGCGTGCGCTCGCACTCGTCGCACACCGTCGTCTCCTTGCCCAGCACCGTGCCGGCTGGAGGCAGCGGGGCGCCGCCCAGTCCGGCGACGACGGCTTTGACGATGGCGTAGATGTTCTCGGCTTCCGGCGGGCAGCCGGGCACGTAGTAGTCCACGGTCACCGTCTGATCGAGCGTCTTGACCGTGTCGTAGAAGACGGGGATGTGTAGCGTGCCCTCGGGCGCCTCGAACTCCGGCTGGGGAACGATCCCCTGCGGGTTGTCGACCGACGGGCTCCGGCGGTAGACGTAGTCGAAGATCGCCTCGCGCCCGGCCAGGTTGGCCAGGCCGGGGATGCAGCCTTCGTGGGCGCACGAACCGAAGGCGACCAGGATCTTCGACTTGCGCCGCAGCAGCTGGGCCATGTACTCCTGCTCGCTGTTGCGGATGCTGCCATTGAACAGGCAGACATCGATGCTCTGGTCGGCCATCTTCTCGATGTCGTGGACCTTGGCGTCGATCGCCACCGGCCACAGCACGATGTCGAAGGCCGCGGCCACCTCGAGGATCTTCTCGTCGATGGCCAGGACGGCGATCTCGCAGCCGCCGCAGGAGGCCGCCCAGTAGAGCGCCAGCTTCGGCTTGGCAGTCATGCGGACACCTCCAGCGCTTCGGCATGCTCATGCGGCAGGCGCTCGATGGCCGCCTGGTGGCCGCCGTTCTCGCTCCAGAGGCCCGGCCAGTTCAGCGGGCCCAGGGCGCGCACCTGCTCGATCATCTCGTTGATCGCCGCCGACAGAACGTTGCCCTCCGCGGCGGAGGCCCACTGCAGGCGCAGGCGGTGATCCTCCATGCCCATGGCCAGGAGCGTGTGCCGCAGCATCTCGTAGCGCCGCATAGCCTTGTAGTTCTGCTCCAGGTAGTGGCACTCTCCCGGGTGGCAGCCGGCGATCATCACGCCGTCCGCTCCCAGCGAGAAGGCCTTGAGCACGAAGGACGGGTCCACGCGCCCGCTGCACATCACCCGGATGGTGCGGATGTTGGGCTGATACTTCATGCGCGCCGTGCCCGCCAGGTCGGCCGCGCGGTAGGAGCACCAGTTGCACAGAAAAGCGATGATCTTGGGCTCGAAGCGTTCGTCACTCATGGGCTTCCTCCGCTAGGCCGGAACGGCCACGGGCTTCGGCGCTCCGCCGTTGCCGCGCACCGCGTCATAGAGCAGGCCCTCGATCTCGGCGTTGATCTGCTGGTTGTTGAAATGGGCGCCGCTGATGGCCTGGGCCGGGCAGGCGGCGACGCACGTGCCGCAGCCCTTGCACAGCGCGGCGTTGATGTAGCTGACGCTCTTCTCGGCCAAGAACTCGATGGCGTTGAACGGACACAGGTTGTTGCAGATGCGGCAGCCGGAGCAGTTCTCCTCGTGAATCGTGGCCACGACCGGCTCGATCATCACCGTGCCGCGGGCGATCATGCCCTGGATACGCGAGGCGGCCGCCGCCCCCTGGGCCACCGAGTCGGGGATGTCCTTCGGCCCCTGGCACACGCCGGCGATGAAGATGCCGTCGGTCATTGTGGCGACCGGGTCGAGCTTCGGGTGCCGCTCGGTGAACCAGCCGTCCATCGAGCACGAGATGCCGAAGCGCAGGCCGACTTCCCGGGCGTCGGCGCGGGGCTGCAGGCCCGACATCAGCACGACCATGTCGAACGGCAGCCGGCGCTGCTTGCCGACCAGCGTGTCTTCGACCTGGACGATCAGCTTGCCCTCTTCTTCCGGCCGGCGGGCGGCGTCGGTCACCTCCGCCACCCGGCCCCGGACGAAGTGCATGCCCTCATCCTGCAGGCGGTCGTAGAACTCCTCATAGTTCTTGTGTGGGGCCCGGATGTCGATGTAGAAGCTGGTCACCTCGGCCTGGGTCTTCTCCATGACCAGGTGCCCGAACTTCAGCGCCGCCATGCAGCACACCGCCGAGCACTGCGGGTTGGTCGTCTTGTCGCGGCTGCCAACGCAGTGGACCAGGGCGATCGACTTGGGCTCGGTCACGCCGTCGCGCAGAACGATCTTCCCATCCGTCGGTCCAGCAGCGTTGCACAGCCGCTCAAACTCCAGGTTGGTGAACACGTTTGCCAACCGCCCGTACCCGAACTGGGAGAGCCGGCGGGCGTCGAACAGGTCCCAGCCGGTGGCCAGGATGATGTTGCCGATGTCCAGGTCGAGGAACGAGTCCTCCTGGTCGAAGCGAATGGCGTTCGTCGGGCAGAACTTCTCGCACGCCTTGCACGTGCCGCGTTCGTAGAAGGTGCAGTTGGCCCGGTCGATCACGGGGAACTTCGGCACGGCCTGCGGGAAGGGGCGGTAGATCGCCTTGCGGTAGCCCATCCCGGCCTCGAAGACCTCGTCGACCACCTTGCGCGGACACTTCTCGATGCAGATCCCGCAGCCGGTGCAGTCCTTCTCATCGACGCCGCGGGCCCGCTTGCGGATGCGCACGTGGAAGTTGCCGACGAAGCCCGTGACCTCCTCGACCTCGGCATAGCTCAGCAGCGTGATCTTGTCGTGCGTCCCGACATCCGACATCTTGGGCGTCAGGATGCAGGCCGAGCAGTCCAGGGTAGGGAAGGTCTTGTCGAACTGGGCCATGTGGCCGCCGATGGACGGCTCGCGTTCGACCATGAAGACTGGGTAGCCGGCATCGGCCAGCTCGAGTGCCGCCTGGATACCGGCCACGCCTCCACCGACCACGAGCGTGTTCGGATTGACGGGTACCGGGGTGGGTTCGAGCTCCTCCTGGAGCTGCACCCTGCGCACCCCGCCGGAGATCATGGCCTTGGCCTTGTCAAGCGCCAGCGCTTTGTCCTCGGTGACCCAGGAGACCTGCTCGCGCAGGCTGACCATCTGCATTAGATAGGGGTTCAGCCCGGCCATGGCGCAGGCCCGGCGGAAGGTCTTCTCGTGCAGGTGGGGTGAACACGCGCCGACGACCACGCGTGTCAGGCCTTGCTTCTGGATGTCCTCCGCCACCAGCTCCTGGCCGAGGGACGAGCACATGAACTTGTACTCGCGCGAGACCGTCACGCCGGGCAGCTCGCCGGCGAACTTGGCGAGCTCGACCACGTCGACCGTCCCGGCGATGTTGCTACCGCAGTGGCAGATGTAGACGCCGACTTTCTCGCTCATGCTACGCCTCCACCTCGGCTGGGCATCGGCAAGGACTTGTCATCCTTCTTGCGCCTGGCCGGTCCGGCGGGTTCTGGCTCGACGGCGGTGCCGATCTTGGCCAGGGCCTTGGCAGCCGATACGATCTCGTCCCCAATGCCCATATCCTTGGGTGCCATTCCCATTGCCAGCCCGATCAACTGGGTGAAGTACAGGACCGGGATGTGGTAGTTGGTGCTGAAATGCCGGTTCATGGCACCCTGGAAGCCGTCCAGGTTGAGCTGGCACATGGGGCAGATCGTGGCGATCACATCCGTCTGATAATCGTCCGCCCCCTTGATCAGCCGGCGGATCATCTCGAAGCCGGTGTCTTCACTGATCTGCGTCATGTGCCCGCCGCAGCAGTGGGCCTTCATCGGGTAGTCGACGACCTCAGCGCCCAGCGCCTTGAGGATCTTGTCCAGGCTGGTGGGGTACTCGGGGTCCTCGCCGCCGTTGTGGAAGCTGGGGCGGACAATCATGCAGCCAAAGTACGGGGCGACGCGCAGGCCCGTCAGCGGCTTGGTGACCGCCGCCGTCAGCGCCTCCAGCCCGACGTCCTGGTAAAGCACGTCGAGCAGGTGCCGGACGTGCAGGCTGCCCGGCTTGTAGCTCAAGCCTCCTGCCGCCAGCGCCTTGCCGACCCGATCCGCCAGCCGCGCGTCCTGGCCGAGGACCTTGTCGGCCTTGCGCAGATTGAGATAGCAGGCGGAACATGGCGCCACGACCTGGTCGAGGCCGGTGTTCTTCGTTGCCTGAGCCAGGTTGCGGGCGATCAGGCTGTAGGCGGCGGTCAGATTGAGCGACACATACTCCGTCGCGCCGCAGCAGTTCCAATCCTCGACTTCGGTGAACTGCATGCCCAGCCGGGAGGCGACCGCCCTGGTTGAGACGTCGTAGGAGGCGGCGTTCTTTTCGAGAGAGCAGCCGGGAAAGTAGCTGTACTTCATGTTTGCGCCTCCAGCTCCTTGGCCTTGGCCAGGATGCGCTTCAGCCCGTCCAATGCCTTGATGCGCGTCGGGGCGAACCCCATTCGTCCTTTGGTCACCATGCCGACGCCCATATCCATGATCTTGAACGCGCCGAATGGATTGTGGCGGATCATGTGTACGCCCATCAGGCCGAGTTCAAAGGACCGTCCGTAGTCCTCCACCCAGTGGATGAAGGTCTTGGAGAAGTCCGGCGCGGTCGTGTCGTCGTACAACCCGTCGCGCACGGCCAGGCGCTTGAGCGCGTACATGATCTCGGTGATGGGGATTTCCTTGGGGCAGCGCACCGTGCAGTAGTAGCACGAGACGCAGTACCAGGGGGTGTTGCTGCGCAGCACCTGCTCGCGCATCCCGCCGTTGATCATGGCGAAGAGCATGCGCGGCGTGTGGTCCATGTCGGGGCCGGAGGGGCAGGAGCCTCCACAGGTCCCGCACTGCAGGCACGTGCGCAGGGCATCGCCGCCCGGCGCGGTGGCGGCGACCTCCTCCAGAAACGGGTTGCTGGCAGACTTACGATGCATGCGGCACCTCGGGAATCAAGAGACCTCGCATCGGAGCGACGCCAAGAGGCGCCGTGGGGCGCGAGGTCCTCAGCAGCCTGTCCGGACGACAAGCCATACTCCAAGCCTCTGAAATGTGGGGTGTGGCCTACGGAAGTGCAGTGTCCCAGGCGACCCTCGGAAGGCAACAACGGTCTGTGACGGTTTTCACATACCAGTATAGACCAATTCCCCTTCGAGTATCGCGGGTAGCGCAAATCCCGCTCAGTGATGGAATTCCCGCCGCCGTGGGAAGAATGTCAGAGAGGTGATAGTTGGTGGCGGGTGTGGGGACGGTTGGCGCTTGCCTGCGAAGGCGACTGACGGCAAACTACGCCTAGGCCACAAGCCAGGCCCTTCGCGCCTGCTCACAATGATGAGGAGATGAGCGACATGCCCAGCAAGCCCAAGCCCAAAGCGTCCAAGTCGAAGAAGGCCGCCAAGCCGAAGCCCGTAGTCAAGAAGGCCAAGGCTGTGAAGTTGCCCTACAAGCCGATCAAGCTCAAGCTGTTGCGGCCCGTCCCGTCTGACATCGATATTGCCCAGGCGGTGACCCCCAAGCCGGTGTCCCTCATCGCCCAGGAGGTCGGGCTCAGGACGTCCGAACTCGAGATGCACGGCGAGTACAAGGCCAAGGTGCGCCTGGAGGTGCTCGATCGCCTGAAGTCCCGCAAGAACGGCCGGTACATCGATGTGACCGCCATCACGCCCACGCCGCTGGGCGAGGGCAAGAGCACGACGATGATGGGGCTGAGCCAGGCGCTGGGGGCTCATCTGGGCAAGCGGGTGATTACCTGCATCCGCCAGCCGAGCCAGGGACCGACGTTCGGCATCAAGGGCGGCGCCGCCGGCGGCGGCTATAGCCAGGTCATCCCGATGGAGGACTTCAACCTCCATCTGACGGGCGACCTCCACGCCATCACCGCCGCCAACAACCTGCTGGCGGCCGCCATCGACGCCCGAATGTTCCACGAAGGCGAACAGGACGACGAGAAGCTCTTCAACGCCTTGTGCCCCAAGAACAAGCAGGGCAAGCGCCGCTTCTCTCCGTCGATGTTGCGCCGCCTCAAGAAGCTCGGCATTGCCAAGGCCGATCCGGAGACGCTGACGACCGAAGAGCGCAAGCGCTTCGCCCGCCTCGACATCGATCCGGCCAGCATCACCTGGCAGCGCGTGGTCGACACGAATGACCGCTTCCTGCGGCGGATCACGATCGGATTGGGACCGGAAGAGAAGGGTAAGACCCGCGACACGGGGTTCGACATCACCGTCGCCAGCGAGATCATGGCCATCCTGGCGCTGACGACCGATCTGGCCGACCTGCGTGAGCGGCTGGGACGGATCGTGATTGGCACGAGCAAGGCGGGCGAGGCCATCACGGCCGAGGACCTGGGCGCCGGCGGAGCGCTGACCGTGCTGATGAAGGACGCCATCCTGCCAACCTTGATGCAGTCGCTGGAGGGCACTCCCGTCTTCGTGCACGCCGGACCATTCGCCAACATCGCCCACGGCCAGAGCTCGATCATCGCCGACCGGATCGCTCTCAAGCTGGCCGACTACGTTGTGACCGAGTCGGGCTTCGGCGCCGACATCGGCATGGAGAAGTTCTTCGACATCAAGTGCCGAGCCTCCGGGCTGATCCCGCAGTGTGTGGTCATGGTGGCCACGGTGCGTGCACTGAAGATGCACGGCGGCGGCCCGAAGGTCGTTGCTGGCAAGCCGCTCGACTCGGCCTACACCGACGAGAACCTCGACCTGCTCAAGAAGGGCCTGGGGAACCTGCAGCACCACATCAAGAACGCGCTGCGCTTTGGCGTGAATGTCGTCGTGGCGGTCAATTCCTTCGCCGCCGACACGCCGGCCGAGGTCGAGCTGGTGCGCAAGGCGGCCAAGGATGCCGGGGCCGAGGACGCCGTGGTCTGCACGCACTGGATGGATGGCGGCAAGGGAGCCGTCAAGCTGGCCGAGGCGGTCGTCAAGGCCGTCGAGAAGCCGGTCAGATTCCAGTTTCTCTACCCGCTGGAGTGGTCGATCAAGCAGAAGATCGAGAAGGTGTGCAAGGACATCTATGGCGCCGACGGCGTCGAGTACTCGCCGGAGGCCGAAAAGAAGATCGAGCTGTACACCCGGCTCGGCTTCGACAAGCTGCCGCTGTGCATGGCCAAGACGCACCTCAGCCTGAGCCACGATCCGGCGCTCAAGGGCGTGCCCAAGGGCTTCAAGGTCCCGATCCGCGACATCCGCGCTTCGGTGGGCGCCGGCTTCCTGTACCCGCTGCTGGGCGAGATGCGCACGATGCCCGGCCTGCCCACGCGGCCCGTCTTCTACGACGTCGACGTGGATCTCAAGACCAAGCGGGTGGTGGGTTTGTTCTAGCCTGCCGGCCGTTTGCTGAAGGCCAACGGGCCTCCCGAAAGGGGGGCCCGTGCGTTGCAGGGGCGGGCGACCTGTCGGGTGCCGTGGTTTGACCACACCCCGGAGATGGGGTTGCATTGTGTGGGGCACGGCATGCCGTGCCCCTACCGGTGACCCGGGTGAAGTGCCGGAATTCCTCTAGCCGCGCCGCCCGGCTCGCCGGATCGCCTCCAAGATCCCGTACGCGAGCACACCGTCGATGGCCAGCGCCACAAGCCCGAAGACGATCCGTCCCCCGATCGGATCCTCGCCACTCGTCGTCCAGCCCCCGATTCTCACCTCGCTTGTGTAGCGGATCCCCGGCGCGAACGCGGTCCAGTTGCACACGACCGCCACCATCAGAAAGATGACGAGGAACACCCCCTGCTTGACGATCGCCGGTACCGATTGGGGGATCCACAAGCCGAGGCCGAACAGGATCAAGCCGGCGCCGAGAGCGATGATCACCCAGGGCGGAGCGAAGAACGTCCGGCCCTCGGTCGGAACAATCCCGGCCAGGGCTCCGAGGATGACCACGCCCATGAGGATCGGGACCAGCCCGAAGAGCGCACGAATCCACGGGGAAGTTCCATCACCCATCGTCCACTTCTCCCCCAAGGCCGCTCGGCCCGCGGAAGCCCAGTGACCTCACGAGGTGACTTGCTCGGCGGCCGCCCGGTCTGCCCGGGCCTGGTTCGCGCGCGCCACAAGACCCTGGTGGATGGTACGCGTGATCGGGAAGGCGGCGGCGCACAGGATGGCCAGCAGCAAGATCACTACCGGTACCCAGCTGACGAGGACGCGCAGCCCGGTCAATGTGGCGTCGTTCTGCACGGCCACGCCCGGTTGGTAGCCGGTCAGCTCCAGAACCCAGCCGATGGCCAGCAGCGCAACGGATGTGCCCAGCTTCTGGATGAAGGCCATGACGCCGCCGAACACGCCCTCCTGCCGCTCGCCGCTGTCGATCTCAAGCGCCTCCATCACGTCGGCGGCCATGGATGTCGGCAGGATGTGCGCCGACGAGACACCCAGGCCAGCCAGCACCGCGACCACGTAGACGGGGATCACGGCCGCCTGCGGCACGAACCACAGTAGGACGTGGGTAGCCACCCAGGTGCTTGTGGCAGCCACGAAGGCCCACTTCTTCTCCAGCCGCGCGGCAAGCGCGTTGACAACCGGCAGGAACAGCGTGGCACTCCCCAGGATCACGGCCAGGACGATGGCTGAGTCCTCTTCGGGGATGCGAGACCAGTAGACGACGTAGTAAGCGAAGACGGCCTCAACGATGGCAATCGCCAACCAGGCCAGCCAGCCGACGAGCATCGCCAGCCAGAACGGTCGGCTGCGCAGGACGATGCGAATCGACTGGCGGATGGTGAGTATCGGCGGTGCCTGGAAATCAGGACGTTCGCGCAGCCGAGCCCCGATGAGCAGGAAGGGCAGGGCGCTGAGGATCCCGACACCGACTGCGGCCCACAGGAACCCCTGCCGCAGGGACGGCGCGGCGTTGAACACCAGGGGCAGGGCCGCCGCCGCGCCCAGCCCGGCGAGGATCGACGTTGCCATGCGGTAGGTGACGATCGAAGTGCGCTCGTCGCTGTCCAGGGACAGCTCGGGCATCAGGGCGTAGAACGGCCCTGTCACGATGGTCATGAACAGGTCGTACAGGAAGTACGCGCCAAGGTAGTACAACGCCAGCGTGGTACCGCTGAGGCCCGCAGGGACCAGCCACAAGAGGACGTATGTGGCGGCCAGGGGCACCGCGCCGGCCAGGATGTACGGGCGACGGCGGCCCAGGCGCGTGCGCGTGCGGTCCGAGATTGCCCCGACGAGAGGGTCGTTGATCGCGTCCCACAACCGGGCAACCAGGAGCAGGCTGCCGGCGACGGCCGGCCGAATGCCAGCGACGTCCGTCAGGAAGAACAGGTAGTAGAAGGGGATGATCGTCCCACCGGCAACCGAGGGTCCGAACTCGCCCAGTCCGTAGATGAGCTTGGTCAACCGCGAGAGGCGCGGAACCGACGGCGCGGGTGGGTTGGGTTGGGTCACAGGTCCCCTTTCGCCGCCGCGCCTACGGGACCGGCGGGCACGTGCCCCAACCGTAGAAGGTCGGGACGAACAAGACGTGGCTTCCCTCCCGCCGGGCGGACATCAGGTCCTCCCGCAGGCTGGCTTGCTCCTCCACCGGGAGCTCGCCCTGGAGATCGCCCGTCAATGTCCGCCACTCGAGGTCGCTCTCGGCATCGCTTCTTGCTTCCGCGGTAGACGGCCACTCTCCACCCAACACGCCGGTCTCAACATGTGTGAGGCCCGCCTGGTGCAGCAGGTGCCGAAGCCTGCGGCCCAGACGTGTCTCGGCCCCCTGGCGGCGCAAGGAAGCCTCCTGCAATCGGCCCAGGGGCGCCAGGCTGTCCGGATAGTCAATCCTCCCGCCGTAATCGGGTTCTGCCAGACACAACACCGCGCCCCCCGGCGCGGTGACGCGCCGCATCTCATCCAGCACGACGCTCGGTTCGTCGATCCACAGCAGCAGGAAGTGACAGCAAGCCAGATCGAAGCTAGCTGGAGGGAAGGGAAGCCGTTCAGCGAGTCCGGTGACGAAGCAGGTGGCCGTGTCCGCGCCGCCGGCAAAGGCGTTTGACCCTCGATCGCGATCGAGGCCGACGACTGTGCCGCGCGCCCCCTGTTGCAGCTCGGTCGTGATGGCACCGGTCCCTGACCCGACCTCGATGACCCGCCGGGCGGACGCCAGTCCGAAGTGCTTGAAGGCACGCTGGCGGATGGCGGCCGTCCAACGCGCTTGTTGAGCGAAACGGGGGTGGAGTTGGTCTGGGGTCTCAGGCATCAGGCGGACCGGCGTCGTCCGCCACGCATCCTGGCGCACGGCGCACGCGGGGCGGGGGGCAGGGCAGGCATCTTGGGCGGGACCCAGTGTGCGTCGCCCACAGACCCCGTTGTGGCAGGATGGGTGGCATGCGCCGGGGAGACCGCGCCGGCCTCACGCCTCGGCACGCGCCCACAGGTCGGCCCAGGAGTCGCGCAGCAAATTGCCGAGGACCTGGTCGATGCCCTGCGTTGGCAGCACGTCTCCATCAGGCTCCACGTACAGCCAGGCGCGGCCGCCGCCTTCCGCGGGGGCATCCAGTTCAAGCTGGATTGGGTGGCGGCTTGAATACGGGGCGGGCAAGTCCCATATCAAATCGAGGCCCAGCGCGGCCATTGTCTGCCGCGCCTCCGCCAGCGTGCTGCGCCCTTGGGCTCCGGGGTCAGCCACGGTCAGCGAGACCGCAGGGACGCCCAGTGCCTTGAGGTCTGTGAGGAGCGTGCGTGTCTGAGCCGGCGAGCCCGAGAGCGTGAGGTGGACAGCGGTGAAGATATCGGACGCCAGGGCGGCGCGCAGCCCGGCCATGCTTGTCGACTCGGTCGGAGGGAGGGAGAGGAGGATGTGATCCAGTCCGGCAGCCTCGAGCGACTTGAGGTATGCGGAGTCGGCCAGCCGGCGGCCTTCGGTGAGCAGGCCGGCCACCTGTCCGAGCTCCTGCGCATAGCCAATCAAGGCAACCAGGTCCGGCCGCCGTGTCGGCTCGCCACCCGTGAACGTCACGTGCGGAATGCCGGCCGTCCACGCGGTACGCAGGACGGTCTTCCACTCCTCGGTCGTCAGCTCGCGGTCGACGCGTTTGCGCGCCAGGGGGTCGAGTGCGCCGCCGGGGTCGGTGGCGTAGGTCAAGGCGAGGTCGATCCGGTAGGGAGCGGAGGGCCGGCTGGCATAGGGCTCGCGCCGTTCCATCCCCAGAAACACCACCGGGTCGAGATCCGGCTGCGTCGCCAGACGCAGGATCTGATCACGCAGCTGCCGATAATCGGCGAGCGCACGCTGGCGGCTGAGGCGGAAGCGGCTGCGAACCGCGCTGGCCGCGTCGGCGTCGGACGCATCACGAATCAACTCGAGCGCGTACGCGGTGGCGCTGGCGTTCAGATGCAGGACCGTAGCGGCGTTGACCAACAACACGCCCGATCCATCGGCCTCGACGCGCAGGTGCAGGCGATACGGGATGGCCGCGTCCGGCTTCGGCTGGGAGGCGTACATCCCCGGCTGGATCGACTCTGCCGGCCGGGTGAAGGGGAACCAGCGCTGCAAGATCGACGTCATGGCAACCTCTTTCGACGGCAAGCGTATTCAGACAGCAGACAACTCGGAAACCACGCGGCCGGGCGGCTGGTGAGCGAGCGTCAACGGGCAGCCCCCGCCGCATTCCGCCAGCACAACGCAGTCACGGCAGGCGGCGGGGACAAAGCGCCGTTGGCGCAGCCACCGCGCCAGCTCGTGGTCCCAGATCGACTCCCACGGGTCACGCAGCATGTTGCCCAGCGGCTCGTAGTAGGACTGGCACGGGATGACAGCGCCGTCCGGCTCAATGCACAGGTTGTAGAGCGCGGCGGTGCAGCCCTTCACGCCCAGTTCCATCTGGATCGGGTCGAAGTGGCAGTACTGCGTCGGTGTATACCAGATCAACCGCTGCCCGGCGGCCTCCGTCTTGCGGCGCGCCAGGGCCAGCAGTGGGGCTAGATCGGCTTCATCCAATCCTGTACCGACGGTCTCGCCACGACCGGAGTAGATCAACGCGTTCAGCCCGACCGTCGGCACGCCGGCCTGCGCCAGGAAGTCGAGCGTCGCCTCGAGCTGTCCCGCGTTCTCGGCCAGCAGCGTGGTGTTGGTCATCACGTACAGCCCGCTCTCGAGACTGTTGCGCAGGCCAGCGATAGTTTCTTGCCATGCGCCGCGGGCCCCAACCATGCGATCGTGAATACCTTCGTCGTGCGACTCGAGCGTGATCTGCACGTGATCCAGCCCAGCGTCGGCGAGCGCGGCTACGTACGCCGCGTCGCAGAGCCGGCGGCCATTCGACAGCAGGCCGGTGACCAGACCCTGCTGCTGCGCATGCGCCACAAGCTCGGGCAGATCGGGCCGCAGCGTGGCTTCGCCGCCTGTGAAGCAGATGTGCGGCACGCCAACCTGCCGGACCCGCTCGATGATCTGTTTCCAGGCGTCCGTGTCGATCTCGGGGTAGCGGCGCGGGCGGGCGTTGTAGCAGTGGGCGCAGTTGTCGTTGCAGCGATAGGTCAGCGCCAGATCGATGCGATAGGGCGCGCTGGGCACCTGGCTGAAAGGCTGGAGCACCTCGAGGTCGAGGTCGTGGATCGGGCACGCGCCATCAGGGGCCGCAAAGGCATCCACTTGGGCGCTCACCTGCAGCCAGTCGGCGCGCAGCTGGTGCCGAGGTGCGCGGTAGGCGTGCGAAAGCCGGGCAAGCGCCTCGGCTTCGGGTGTGCCCTCCAGCGCCAGCCAGGCCATGACTGTCGCGGTCGGGTTGAGGTGGATCACCCGGTTGGCGTTGACGACCAACAGGCCGCGTCCATCGGCTTCGACGCGCAGGTGCACACGCGTCCGTTCGCCCGGCGCCCGCTGGCGCAGGTACGCATGCAGCCCGGGCGGCGGAGCGGCGGGCGCCACCGGGGGCCGCCGCACGAACGGAAAGCTCACCGGCCGCCCCCGGCACAGGCGCAGGCGCA